>OLFX01000013.1_pt1 | contig 302653 bp, 280 predicted proteins | sample 1605091 | NCBI WGS metagenome assembly OLFX01 (sample SAMEA3888906, study PRJEB22519) | human gut metagenome | biome: human gut; feature: human-associated habitat; material: faeces | place: Denmark | collected 2012
AGCAGTCGTTAAAACTACTACGCTATAAAAAGTCTAACTTTTGGGGGTCACATCATCTGCCCCCTCTTTTATAAGTCCAAATTAATTTGAAGGGCCAACAGGTTCATTATTACCCATTTTACTCATATCAATATTTTGGAATTCCGGAATCTTTTTGAATACTTCACTATCGGGCTTCAATTCATAGTTTCCGTTAGCATAATCAACAAATCCCGGATCTGATGTTGTTAAATAGTTGTTTGTACCCTTTATCAATTCAGGCGCACCTCTTGTACCCTGAGGGTTGACAGTTCCGTTTGCCTGACTAAGTTTAAACTTAATATTAACAACAAGATTTTCGTCAAATATATTTGTTGCAACAGATTTATAATATTCATCTTTGAATGTAGCAAGTTCAGGATATTTTGCCGCAAATATCGGATTTGCCGCATATTTTTCAGCCAATTCAACTCTTTCTTTTTCCTCTGTCTTTGTCATATCCCACGTTGCACCCGGAGCATATGAGTTCCAACCAAGGAATGTTGCGCTACAATCAACAAATATATTGCCTTTAAGTGTGTTTCTGTTACCTTGTGCCGTTACACCGATAACATTATTGGCACCGTCTGAACCGATATTTGCAAATACATTATTGTAAATCTGCAAAGCGTGACCGTAGTTATCTGTTCTTATTGCCGAAACATTAAGCTGTTTCTTATATTCACCGACCGGATAAATACCGATATTGTAAATATAGTTGTTCTTTATAACACTGCCTCGCCATTGCGGTACATATTCGTTTCTGGTATAAATAGCGTCCATATCCAAACATTCTTTAACCGCATCGTGAATTTTATTATATTCAATTACATGGTCATTACCGTGATAGTTAAATATACAGTGCGGAGCGTCATACAAATCATTGTACGCAACGTGAATACCGACACCGTGCATTCCAATCGCAGGAACATATGATTTCTGCAAATATCCTACATGGTGAATATTATTATTCAATATTTCGTTATTGCTTGGCGTTAATGTCTCCAAATCACCGCCGCGAAGATACAACGCAGTACCGCCGATATTTTTAATATGGTTATTATCCAAATGAACGTCTGTACCGTTTATAACAATAGCGCCCGAGCCGAAATTAAAGATATTACAATTCTTCACATCAATATGATTTACACCGTTACCGTCATCGACAAAACCGTCCCAAACGTGTCCCGGGAATACTTGTGAGTCGGTATATTTATCTATGTCAGCTATATAAACCGACGAACCAGAACCCTTCGTGAAGTTTGCACCGTTTAAATCGGCACCTCTCGAAATCATCCAATCTTTAAAACTCGGTATTGAATATCCCGCACTTGTACCAAGTACCGCATATCCACGTCCGCCTTTCATTGTAATGTTACTTACATTGACATATTCAGCACCGTTAAAGTTGAAAATCGGAGTTTTCAGCATAGACAAGCCGATTTCATAATTACCGCTTGTAAAATCTGACGGTGCGTAATAGTAAAGTTTGCCTGTGTCACGGTCAATGTAGTATTCACCTTCGGTATCAAGTTCTTCAAGCAAGTTTTCACCGTAGAACCAACCATTTGTATAGAGGCCTTTCAAATGTAAATCAAAGAATTAAAATTATATTCGGTGACAGCTACGGAATACACGTTGAATCAACAGTCGATGTCGGTACTGATGTGTACAAAAAAGAACAATAAAATCACAGGCAAGCCTATTTTACGGCTTGCCTGCTTTGTTGTGTCATTATTTTGATTTATTTAATATTGCGGCTTTAACTGTATTTTTCATAAGCATAGCGATAGTCATAGGACCTACACCGCCCGGAACAGGAGTTATTGCACCCGCAACCTTTTCGGCACTTTCAAATTCAACATCACCGCATAGTTTCTTATTTTCAAGTCTGTTTATACCAACATCAATTACAACAGCACCTTCTTTTATCATATCACCTTTAATAAAGTTAGGTATACCGACTGCCGCTACAAGAATATCTGCATTTTTTGTTTTTTCAGCAAGATTCTTTGTCTTTGAATGGCATATTGTAACTGTACCGTTTTGATGTAAAAGCAGCATTGCTTGCGGTTTGCCGACAATATTACTTCTGCCGACTATAACACATTCTTTACCGCTTACATCTATACCGCTTTCTTTTATAAGCTCCATTACACCGGCAGGTGTACAAGGTACAAAATCATAATTGCCTACCATAATTTTACCTACGTTTACGGGATGAAATGCGTCAACGTCTTTATTTGGTGCTATTGCGTTAATAATCGTCTTTTCATCAATATGTTTAGGAACAGGTAATTGTACCAAAATACCCGAAATACTGCTCTTATTATTAAGTTCATCTATAAGCTTTAATAGTTCTTCTTGAGTTGTTTCTGCCGTAAGTGCGTACTTCTCCGAATATATTCCGCATTCTTCACAAGCACGCTCTTTATTTCTTACATATACCTGACTTGCAGGGTCTTCACCTACGATGATTACGGCTAACCCCGGATTTATTCCCTCTTTTTTCAGATTTTCTACTTCTGTCTTGAGTTCTGCCTTTATTCTTGCCGAAACTTCCTTTCCCATTAATAGCTTTGCCATTGTCATTCCTCCTATTTTTCTTTTGATTATTAGATAGTATATCGCCCTTTGGCGGTCTGATAAGACATCTGTTCTGATAGCCTATTAAGTCTGTTCTTCCTATCTTAGTAAGTGCTTCGTAAACAAGTTTGTAATTTTCGGGATTTCTGTATTGCAACAATGCACGTTGTACCGATTTTTCATGCGGAGTTTTCGGCACATAAACTTTTTTCATTGTAAATGGGTCTATTCCTGTATAAAACATACAAGTTGAAATTGTTCCCGGTGTAGGATAAAAGTCTTGTACTTGTTGCGGATTTATATTGTGTTCATGCAAATATTCCGCCAAACGTACCGCGTCACGAATTGTACTTCCGGGGTGACTTGACATAAGATACGGCACCAGATACTGTTTTTTGCCTATTTTCTCATTTATCTTATAAAACTTATCCGAGAACTTATTAAACACGCTGTTTTCGGGCTTACCCATATATTTCAAAACATTGTCACTGATATGTTCCGGTGCAACTTTAAGCTGACCGCTTACATGATATTTACACAATTCATAGAAAAACGTATCGTCCTTGTCGTTTATAAGATAGTCAAAACGTATTCCCGAACGAATAAACACCTTTTTAACGCCCTTTATAGCACGAAGTTTTCTAAGCAAATTAAGGTACTTCTTATGTGAAATATCCATATTCTTGCAAGGTTCCGGAAATAAGCACTGCTTATTTTTACAAGCACCGAGTGTCAGTTGTTTTTTACAGGCAGGTCCTCTGAAATTAGCGGTCGGACCTCCGACATCGTGTATATAGCCCTTAAAATCAGACATTTTTGTCATTTCTTCCGCTTCTTTTATAAGAGATTCATCACTTCTTGAAGTGACAATTCTGCCTTGATGAAAAGCCAAAGCGCAAAAGTTACAACTTCCGAAACAACCTCTGTTTGCGGCAAGCGAAAATTTAACTTCCTGTATTGCGGGAATACCGCCGTCTTTTTCATACATCGGATGATAATTTTTCATATACGGAAGTGCATACACTTCGTCAAGCTCGTCCGTTTCAAGCGGCGGCATAGGCGGATTTTGTATAAGATATTTGTCACCGTGCTTTTGCACGAGTGTTTTTCCTATATACGGATTCTGCTCATAATACTGCAGTCTGCACGATACAGCATATTTACTTTTACTTTCTATACATTCTTCATAACTCGGAATAAGAACAGAATTTTGTTCATCATATTCAGATGATATATAGCACGTTCCCGGTATATCCGTAATTTCGTTTACAGGCACACCGTCCCTAAGTTTATCGGCTATTCGTACAATTTGTTTCTCACCCATACCGTACATCAAAATACTTGCACGAGAGTCAAACAAAATCGAACGTCTAATCTTATCATCCCAATAATCATAATGAGCAAATCTTCTAAGACTTGACTCAACTCCGCCGATAAGTATCGGCATATCAGAGCCGAAAGCCTCTTTAATTCTGTTACAATACACAAGTGTGGCTCTGTCGGGACGCATACCGCCCTTTCCGCCGGGTGCATACATATCGTCATGTCTGCGTTTTTTTGCGGCAGTATAGTGATTTACCATACTGTCAATATTTCCTGCCGATACAAGTACTCCGAGTTTAGGTCGTCCCATTCGTACAAAATCGTCTATTTTATGCCAATCAGGCAAGGCAACTATACCTACCTTATATCCGTGGCTTTCAAGCACGCGTGATATTATGGCATGTCCAAAACTCGGATGGTCTACATACGCATCTCCGACAATATATAAAAAGTCAAGTTGTTTCCAACCTCTTTTATCCATATCTTCCTTTGAAACAGGAAGAAAATCAACCTTCTTCATATTCTTCATTCTCCGGTCGTGATAAATCGGCATGGCTCACAAGCACATCTCTTGGTTTTGAGCCGTTTGCACCTGATATTATCCCTCTTGCCTCCATTTGATCTATGATACGTCCGGCTCTTGAATAACCCACGCCCAAACGGCGCTGTACCATAGATGTTGATATTTTGCCTAAACTCATAGCAAGTTCAATAGCCTCCGGAAGAAGTGCGTCACCGTCATCTTCAACATCAGGTGTAACACCGTTTTCGCCTGTTGCGTGACGTTCTATTTCTTCTTCCAAATCCTCACTGTAATGAGTTTCGCCTACATTTTCTTTTATAAATTCAAGTACCGACTCAATTTCAGGGTCTGAAACAAATGCACCTTGAACTCTTGTTGCGGCTCTTGCACCTGCGGGATGATACAACATATCACCCATACCAAGCAACTTTTCTGCACCGCCCTTATCAAGTATTGTACGGCTGTCCACTTGGCTCGATACCGCAAAAGCAATTCTTGACGGTATATTTGCTTTGATAAGACCTGTAATGACATCAACAGACGGTCTTTGTGTTGCGATAATCAAATGTATTCCTGCAGCACGGGCAAGTTGTGCCAAACGACAAACATAATCCTCAACTTCCTTTGCCGCAACCATCATCAAATCCGCCAACTCGTCTATTATAACAACAAGCTGCGGTATTTTCTCACCGCCTGTACTTTCCATAAGTTTGTTATAAGACTCAAGTTTTCTCACACCTGTATTTTTAAACAAATCATAGCGGCGCATCATTTCGCTTACCGCCCAATTAAGTGCACCTGCCGCCTTTTTTGGCTCTGTAACAACAGGTACAAGCAAATGCGGTATACCGTTGTAAACGCCAAGTTCAACAACCTTAGGGTCAATCATAATAAGCTTAACTTCCTCAGGTGACGACTTGTACAAAATACTCATAATAATACTGTTTACGCAAACACTTTTACCCGAACCTGTCTGACCTGCAATAAGAACGTGTGGCATTTTTGCAATATCGCCTATAACTACATTGCCGCCTATATCCTTACCCAAACCGACTGTCAATTTTGACTTTGCATTTTTGAATGCATCCGATTCAAGCATTTCGCGTATTGAAACAGGAGTAACCTTGTTGTTAGGTATTTCAACACCGACAGCCGCCTTACCCGGAACAGGTGCAACAAGAACAGTTGACACAGCAAGGTTAAGTGCTATATCGTCTGCAAGTCCTACTATTTTAGAAAGTTTAACACCTGTGTCCGGTTGAATTTCATATCTTGTTACAGTCGGACCTTGTGTTACTTGCAACAGTTTTGCTTTCACGCCGAAATTGTCAAGAACGGAAATAAGTTTTTCCGCCGTTCTTCTCATTTCTTCACGTTTATCACCCGAAGTTGCCTTAGGTTTGCTCAATAAATCCAAAGGCGGTATTACATATTTCGGAATAGGTCTTTCTATAGCCTTGTTAAATTCCTCGTTGTATCCCTCTTTTTCACTTTCGGACATATTCTTAGCCTTTTCGGGTTGTTCTTCCTTTTTCTCCCCGACTTCTTCTATCGGTTCTTCAACTATATCATCCATTTTACCGAATGCCTCATCTATACCGTTTGAAAAAGGTTCTTCTGCCGGTTCTTCTTTTATAGGCTTTTCTTTTGTTTTTGATGATTTTTTAGCAGTTGGTTTAGTTACTGATTTTTTTGTGTTATTCTTTGTGTCATTTGCAAATGAATTTGCCGCGTCAAGAGCACTTGTTTCTTCTTCGTAATATTCATCTTCATACACATCATCTGTATACTCATCTTCATATTCTTCTGCAAGCATTCTTTCTTCCATTCGTCTGTCATATTCTTCTTTTAATTCCGAATACTTATTTTTCGCACCAAACATAACATTTCTTGCCCATTTGAAAAATTCCGCAAAAAAAGATACATTAGTTATAAAGCTTGCCAATACAATAAGTGTAATTGATAAAATTATGTAAGACGCAACTTTCTGCACCATTTGTTCCATAAATACAGAAACACACGCACCTAATAAACCTCCGCATATATACTGCTGACCTGCCGAAAAAGCATAGCTTATATCAGTATTAATCGACGAAAGATTTACAATCGCACTGACATTAATAAGTGCCAAAAATGACAGTATAACCTTACTCCAAAAACGCTTTATGTCCTTAGTTTTAATAAGGTATGCCGATACACCCGCACAAATTACAGGCACAAAATAACCGCATATGCCGAACAATCCGCGGAACAGATTTTTCACCGCATTATTTATTACTCCGCCATTACCTGTATCAATGTACATAAAAACAGCTAATAACAATGTAATGAGCATTGATGAGATAATGTATGTAGGCATATAGTTTTTTGTCTGATTATTCTTTTTTACAGTAGCTTTTGCCGTAGTTTTAGAACTTTTTTTTGAACTGCCCTTTTTAGCAGTTGACTTCTTTGTTGCCATAAAACCTTGCCTTTCTTATGTAAATAATAATTTTATTCATAAATATTCACTGTGTATTATATCACAAATCATTTAAAAATTCCACAATGTTATAATAATGTAATATTTAAAGTACTTGTTCCGTTGTCAGTTTATCTATTACCTGCGTTTCGGTTATAATGTCCTGTACTTTGCCGTCGTCACTTACAACGTAAACCATATTATAGTCTTTCGGAATAAATTCATCCACTATGTCACAATAATTACACTCATTTTCAACCACAATATGTCTTACCGATTTTTTCTTTTTATTGTTGAACATCAATGTTTTAGTTAAATCCACATTATATTTTTCACTTTGAGTAAATATATTGCCTATCATCAAAGCAGAAAACAGCAATACTGAAAAATTGAATTTTGTAATGTACATCACATATATACCAAGTCCCATAATCATAGCAGAAAACACTGCTGATATTACAGTCATAATCTTATTTGCACTGTTATATCCGAGTCTGTATGCTATAATCTTTTTGAGCAAAATACCGCCGTCCAAAGGTACTGACGGAATCATATTCATACAAAACAGCATAGTATTGCTTATATAAAAAAACTTTACACTTTCATTCGGATAACAGCTGTACACAATCATTGCGATAAGTGCAAATAAAATATTACAAAACGGTCCGCTGAAATATAATATCATTTCATCTGCAAGTGAATATACAAGTTTATTTTTTAATTTCAAATTGACACCGAACGGATAAAAGTCAATATGCGATATTTTAAGCCCTATACACACAGCCGCAAGGCAATGTGCCAATTCGTGCAAAATCATAACCGCATATGTGACGCAAAGCATATCCGCTTTATTAAATATAATGCAAAACACAAACAAGGCGATTGTCAGTACATTAACTCTTAAATAGTTTGTTATTTTAATCAAGACAAGCACCCCCTCTGATTATTATATTCACATAGCATACAATACAGAACACAAAAATACCCTTTATGCTTTCACACAAAGGGTATTAAATCATTTTGCCGCATATTCAAATTGAATATCCACACGTTTATAATGATGTGTATTATCGACAGGAATTTCATAAAAGCCGTATTTTTCATATATATGCAATGCCGGTTTTAAAATACTGTTTGACAGGATTGTAAGTTTATTGGCACCGTTTTCCAAGGCATAATCCATACACGCTTTAAAAACAGCACTTCCCGCACCGTGTCCATCATATCTTTCGTCTGCGGCAAGTTTACATATTTCCCACTCATTATTTGTCATAGGCTGTGCCATACAAGTTGCGTAAACTACACCGTTTTCAATAGCAAAATAAATCATTGCACCGTTTTTGATAAGTTTATATATATTTTCAAAAACTTCAAAATCATCACTTTCAAGTGCAAAGTATTTTGTTATCCAATTCTTGCTCAGACGGATAAAATCGTTTTTGTATTCGGGTTTATATTTTACAATTTCCATATTAATCATACTTTCTCTTGAATTTTGATTTATTATAGCATATAGATTATTTTTAGTAAAGCGAATATTTTTAGACAAATTCCGATTTTATGCTAAAAGTTTTGGGAAATAAAAATTCTCTGCAAAACAAATTGCAGGGAAAATTTTTTTCTATTCCTCAGTAATTATCGGTTTCATATTGTCCGTCGATTCCCAATAAAACTCTTTGTGTGATGACGTGTTTTCGGTTTGCTTTATGTCCTCAATGCTGATTTTTTCTGTATCCATATTTTTTAATGTTCCATTATCGTTATAATCAGCAGTTATCTTTACACATTTTAAATCATCATTAGTGATTCTTGCCTCAATAACACCGCCTGCACAAGTTGTACTGTTCTTTGGTACAAATTTAACTGTAACACTGTCTTTACCATTTGTATATTCTTCCGGAATTTCATAGAATACATCATATGCGTTATTCATCTTTTCGTTGTTAAGCGTTTGTTCGGCAAATTTATTATCATCAATATAGATATAGAAATCACGCGTATAATTTACATTATTTTTTATAAACGGTCCGTCGCTGCCCCAATATCTTACAAACAGATAATTTTTATTGCTCTTATCCACTTCCAAAGAATATTGGAAATATGCGTTGTCACTACCGTATGCGTCACGCCAGTAATATGTTTTTGTACCGCTTGTAAAACTGCCGTTATTTGAATTTTTACTTGCCAAACCGTGTCCGAGTTCGTCCTGCTGACCGTCCGGTTCAACTCTGTCAATCGTTGCACTGTTCAGACGTTTATCATATTCATTCACACCGTTTCCTACGTTGAAATATACAGTATAGAAACTGTGGTGAATTTCATAGAACGGTTTTAATTCAATAGCCTTACCTGTTGATGAATTTTCAGCTTTAATTTTAAATGTCAGCTTACTTGTATCAACTGTATCTACATATTTATCTAAATTGTTTGAATTGCCGACAATATACGGAACATCAGTAGTTACACTGTCAATCTTTGTTTCGTTTGAAATATATTCATTTACACCGCTTACTCCGTCAACATTTCCAAGTTCAGCCGCTAAGACAATAGGGCCGTATTGATATGCTATCTGTCCGTCAATTCTTGAATTGTATACTGTAACAGACATTGGAATTGTAATATCTATAATGTCGCCGTCTTTCCATTCGTTAGATATAGCAAGATATTCTCCGCCCTTTGATGTATACGTCTTATTGCCTGCTTTTACTGTCATATCACTTTCAAGCCATGACGGAGCTCGTAGGTTGATATTTGCACTTCCTGTTCCTGCGACTTTAATTTGTACCTTGTCGGAATAAGGATATGTTGTTTCAACAGTGAATGTAAGACCTTTTTCTTCCCATTCATATGTACCCGGCATATAAAGATTTACATATAAATCGTCACCGTCTTCATAATACGCACATCTTGTGTATCTTCCCGGGTTCTCCATACCTGTACCCGTACAACACCACCAAGATTTATCCTTTTGCTCATATACTCTGTGGTGTCCTTGCAAAAGCGATACAAAGTACATTTTTGCACCTGTTTCAGGCTCTTGCTGACCGAGAATATGGTTGTACAAAGCCTTTTCATACCAATCCATATATGCACTGTCATGTTTCCAAGCGAATAAATGCTCAGACAGACGCATCATATTATATGTATTACAGCTTTCGCAAGTCTTAACTCCAAGTGTCTCTGCACCCTCTGCCTCGAAATGTTCGGCAATCGAGTTACCGCCTATTGCGTATGAACGATTGTTTACAACGTAATTCCAGAAATTTTCGCAAGCCTTTTTATAATCGGCATATTTCTCCGGATTTTGTTCGTATATTTCTGCCGCACCGATTATTTTCGGTATTTGAGTATTTGCGTGAAGTCCTGTCAAACTGTCCTTACCTTGTATAAGCGGATTTAAAATCGAATCGTGAGTAAATCTTCTTGCCGTATCCAAATATTTTTCATCACCTGTAATTTCATACATTCTCGCAAGAATTTCATTCATACCGCCGTATTCAACGTCAAGCATTGACTGCATTTGTGCGTCAGTAAGATTTGATGTACCGTCAACTGCCCAATCTGCAAATTTTTTCAATACTTCATAAGCAGTGTCATTTTCTGTATAGTCATACGCGTCAAGCAAGCCTTGATATATTTTGTGTATTCCGTACCATGGCACCCAATAGTTATCAGCCCACTTGGTATTACCGCTAAACAGTTTTGTAAAACAATCTTCGCTACATCCGCCTATATATGGTGAATTTGAAGTCTTTTGAAGTTCATCGAGTTTAGTTACCGCATAATTAAGTTTAGTCAAAACTTCTTCATTGCCTGTATCACGATATAATACCGCAGCTGCACTCATCCAATGTCCCAACGAATGCCCTGCAAGTGTGAATGTATCTTTTGAACTTCCCCAGTTGCTTGCACCTTTTCTTTCCCAACCGCCGTAACGTTGTGCATTATTCGGGGCGGTTAATCCGTGCATTTCATATGACGGTGCAAGAAGTCTGTCAACATCTATTGACAGTACATATTTAAGTCCTACCTGTTCGCTTTTCTCAAACAAACTGTCTTTCTCTAAATTAACTCTGTCGCCTCCGGCAAAGTTACCTGTATTATCTATTTTTCTTTCCATTACGCTTGAAATTGCCTTTCCTGTTGATTTGTTATAAACGTCTGTTTTTACAGTCAAATTGCCCTTATAATCTCTAATATCTTTCTTCATTTTTACAGTATTGTCGGACGGCACAAAATCTTTTGTATCTTCCGACAGAAGTGTATCACCACTGTAAATTTGCATTTTTAAAACCAAAGTATCGGTTAGTTCAGATGTTACAACATACTCCGCTTCAACAAATGATGAACCCGAATTTTTAACAATATTCATATTACGGATTACAGAATAATTATCGTCCAAAGAATCCGTTTCAACAGTTATATTCGCGATAACATCGTAGCTTTTTCCTGCTATTTTCGTAGTACCTGTTACTTTATACGTTCCCTTTTCGGTATAACTGCTCACTTCTCCCCAGTCAACTATCGTTTTGCTTGTCATTCCGTTTGTGTACGATACATCTACTTCTGACGGCAGCTTAATTTTGTCACCGACTTTTACTGTTAAATCTGTTGTTTCTATAGATTTAACTTCTGCCGCAGTAGCCTGCATTCGTGTTATAATTTCGTCTTGTGTTAATGCGTCATTGTATATTTCCATTTCATCAATACAACCAGTATAATTAGGATCTGAAGTATATTGAGATTTAGCAATATAATTTGCAGCCGAAGACGCAAGCGAACTCATAGACACCGTAATATTACCGCTTGCAACACTCTCACCGTTTATATACATTGTCGCCTTATTATCTTTCATTGTAACAGTTACGTATGACCAAACATTTTTATTAAACGATACCGAAGATGTAATATTTTGCTCTATTTGATTATTGTATTTCACCGCCAAACGCGGATAACCGTTACCGTTGTTTACGGTAAGAAATATATAATTCTTTTGGTCAGAGCCAAAGTCAAATACTCTTTCCCACGAAGTTATTCCGCTCGGTTTTATCCATGCTGATACAGTAAAATTATCGCTTAACGGAATTTGACTTAAAGTCGCACTTCCGCCGTTAAATTCTACCGCATTATTTTTTGACCGAGTATATTCGACACCGTACCCATATAGGTTAATCCTGTCATATCATTCATTGAATATGATGCTGTTAAATCAGCCGCATATACACTTGCCTGCAATATAAATGCCGTAGCCGCTGCCGTTAAAATCACTTTCTTGAACTTCATTTTCCCCTCCAAAAAATAAATTTTCAACAAATTAATCTTTATATATCCCGGGTTTCTTTAGTAATATTATATAGTATATTTTTTTAAAATTCAATTAACTATATTAACATCATTTGAATGTATATTAACATTTTCACATTGACTTTAATAACTGTTAATGCTATACTGAATATGCAGGAGGTACGCTATGAATCCGAGATTATATTTTGATGAAAAAACGTTAAAAAAATTAGGTGATGTATTTGTTGTAAACACATATTTCCCTATTAAAACAGTTCCCGACAGTGCCGACTATTTTTTGCTTGTATATATTGCTCATTCTAACGCCATACACAACATTGATAATACAAGCAGAAAATTAGAAGAAGGCGATGTCGTGCTAATATCGCCGAATGTAGTCAATTCATTCACCTGTACCCATAAAGATGAACTAACCATTGCATATTGTTGCGCGTTTTCCAAAAACGCATTACAATACAGCTTAAAACAGTATTCAGGCAATTTTCCGTTGCTTTCAGATTTTTTTGAGGGAAAACGCTCATATATACAAGTACACGACACACCGTCAAAAACAATACGAAATTTTATGATACAAATGATAGATAATTTTAACTATTCACAACCCGGATATTTGTTTTCAATCCGCAGTACAATAACACTGATTTTAGTTAATATGTTCAGATTGTATTCAGTTGATAAAAATAAAGCCGACGGTTTTCATTCCAATGTGGTTATAAATAACGTTACCAACTACATAAATTCAAAAATATATTCAAAGCTTTCGCTTAACGAAGTAGCCGATAAATTCGGTATCACCCCGCAACACCTTTGCCGATTGTTTAAGAAACACTTTAATATGACTTTCACTCAGTTTTCAAACAGGCAACGTGTCGATAAAATCCGTGATGAACTCGAAAATATCGACAGACCGATATATCAAACCTATGAAGAATTTGATTTCACACCTCAATATTTAAACAGTATGTTCAAAAAATATACCGGCTACTCTATCAGTGAATATAAAGCCAAATTCAACTATAAAGCCGGTAATCCGCTTTATACGATATAATAAAAAGCAACTTTTGTCATAAAAGTTGCTTTTTAACTGCATTTTATTCTGAAATGCTCAAGTCTTTAGTATTAAGAATTTTTTTGATCCCTGTTTCACTGTCTATAAATAAAAGATTTTTAGATTCAATACTTAAATTTTTACATCCTTTTTCATATATCTTTTGAGTTTCGGTACTGCTCTTATTTAATCTATATAAGCAATTTTTATCTGATGTATTGATATAATAGATATAATCTCCGATAATTTTAAATTCCGATACTTTATCTTCCGTTATATTACGTTTCTCATCATTTTTTAATGAAATATCATATAATTTATTATCTTCTTTTGCAATATAATATAAATCTGATTTATCTTTTGTCATTGCCAAAACAGATTCTTCAAGATATTTTTCTGGTGCTGAAAACATTGCTTTTTTATATACATAATTGTAGTCACCTTGGTTTATGTAATAACTAGTCGTATTAAATACAAATATAACAATGGCTATTATTATACAAACTCCTATGCCACCTAAAACACCCATTGCAACAGTTTGTCTTTTATGCTTTTTAATAGCCTTTTGTTGAAGTTCTTTATAATATTCTATTTTTTGTAATTGTTCTGTCCACTTTTTTACTTGAATTGAATCAATTCCATATATATCAATAAGTTTTTGAGTCATTCTGTTACTCTGTTCTTTATCAATTTCTACAAATTGTACAGTTTCAAGTTTTCTACTGTCTTTTTTATCTTTTAATGACTCCGTATATTCCATTTGCAAAGCCATAGTCTGATATAAATCTTGTACAGTTTCCAAATCAGAATCTTGTGTTTCATTATCTCCTTGTTTAAACATATCAAATATGTTTTCGGTTTCAACAGTATTATTGAAATAAGTATCTTTTAAATTATCATTTTCCATCAGCTTACATTCCTCTCATTTTCACACATTCATGAAATTTTGAATTAACATATTAATTATACTGATTGCAGTAACAACAGCACTAATCATAGCTACTACCTTTGTTGACGGCATAATAGTTTTTGACGCATCTTCATCAATTGTTATACAAGTATGATTTTTCTGAGAATTTTTCTTTATTAATTTTTCCATCATACTTATTGTTCTGCCTTTAGAATTTTTTTCGCCCGTCAAAGCAAATTTATTATTAGTTTTTTGATTCGACTCTTTCTCGGTAGTCATCAAAAGATGACTGCTAAGGAATTTCGGAACTGTTTTTATTGCAATTTTAAAACTATCTTTTGTGCCAATACAATCACTTACATCGGATACAATTTTACAATTATTATTCTTATCTATTTTCAATAATGTGCACTCTCCGCAATTCATAAATATAGTTCCTGCAGGATTATATACAACTATAAGAAGAGAGATTTTATATTTTTTGCTTATAGCATCTTTAAAAAATATTGAATGACAGTCTTCAGCAAATTTTCTTAACGCTTTCTTTATTGATGATATAGTTTTTCTATTCAATATTTCATCTCTGCTTTTATCTAAATATTCAAAAACCTTTCTGGATGCATTAAATGCCTCCTCATTATCACCAACACCACGACACACCGCAAAGATAGCATTATTCCCTCGGCCTTTTATATGATAGCTGTCTTTAGCAACATTCATACTTGTATAAAGACCGTTCATATAATAATTATCATAATTGGTATATTGCTTGCCGATATTTGTACACATATAGGCATCATATTCCGGACTGTATGCTTCATTGCCAAAATTATTATCTAATATATTTCTGTCTGTAGATGTTCTCAAGGAAGACATTCCATTCATACTTCCACTTAAAGCCATTTTATGCCTCCTAATTTCTCTCAATATTGATGTTAGAACCAATTTTTATATTTCCGTTATCAGAAACAGAAACAAGATCATATTTATATAAATTCTTTGTTGCGTCTGTATAATGATAAACTCTGTATGTAGAATCTGACATCTTAATTATTGATATTCTTCGTTTTACATCTTGCGATGTACTGATGCTGTAAACTTTAGAAGTTAGAGGATCGCAACAATATAAACCATATCCTTTACCTGTATTATTTATAAAATAAATCAAGTTATTATCAGTATCATAATTCAAGCTTGATACTTTTACAATATCAGTTAATTTATTTAGACTTGTGATTTTTCCTGTCAAAGAGCCTGTAACATAATTGTTTGTATATATTGAATTATCTAAAGTTATAATATCAATGCAAGGATTGTTATATTCAGAAATAACAACAGTATTATCGTTTAAACTCATAATATTTATTCTGTTAATAAGAGAATTGCCATTATAATCATTTATATAAATAATATCGTCTTCACCTGTTGAAAGATTTATTCTGTGTATCTCCTTATTATCGCCTGAATCTTCAGTCGCATCAACATAGAATATGTATGATTGTCCCTGATATTCTCTTAGTACGATATTATATGCATTGCTGCTATTACTTATATAGTGATAATTTTCGCCATCCAAATCAGACTTAAAAACACGTCCAACACCACTATTACTACTTCCGGTTCTCTCAATTCCATACAAAGTATTTTGATGTGAGATAATATTTAGAACCGTAGGATCTATGCGTTCATTTTTGGTATTATAAAAAGTTATAGTTGAAAGAGTTTTTTCTACCTCTTTTTTACAGCAAGCCTTATAATTTTCATCTACAAAATATATGTTTCTTCTTGAACGTGTTACACTGTAATAAGAATGTCCATTATCAATTTCTTCTATTACAGATGAAACAGTCTTACCATCCGATTCCAAATAAATATCAGAATATCCCAAAGTATTATCATACTCACTATAATTCAAATATGCCATTTTACTATATTTAATGACTTTATTTCCTTCTTTACCCGTTAGAAAATCCTTAGCCACATTCTCATTGCTCATAAAATATATATTGCCTGTTGATTGTGACCAATCCACTTCACCTCCTACAAGATATGCCATATATCTCATAGGGAAATACAGACTACCGTCAATATTCATTATTTTATATTCTATTTCTTCGCCATTATCCAATTTAAAAGTGAAAGGCACATTTATATTTTGGCTAAAACGACCTTTCTTAGTGACTATCGTTATACTTCCGGTTCCTATGCTTTCATATTTGAATGTATTATTACCCATATTTGAATCAACAGCATCTGCCAATCCGGCATTCTCCGCAATATATCTAAAAGGAAGATATGTACTGCCATCTATAATTTTAGCTGTAGCAATGGCACCACTCGAATCTCTCATTTGAACATAATCAAGTAATTCATCATTGATTGCACGGTATGCCATTGAGCTATTTGCTTTCATACATAAAAATAATTGATTATTCACAGCAAATGTGTTTGTACAAAAGATAATAAACAAACTTGCAATACCCAATACAAAAACTAAAATTTTTTTCATTTTTTACCCTCCATTAATTACATTTTTGAAATTCATCATTCACTTTTGCATAAATAGATCCTTCAAACACAGATAAACTACGTATTTTATCAGCACAATATAATGTTTCCGGTACAGTATTTGAAAGACTTATTTTTTTTATTTCATTTTGAATATCAGGAACAATAGTTACATAATAAAAACAATCATTAATATCGTCATAACTAATAAACCTTATCTTTTCTACATTTTCTGAATCAATAACGTTGCTTATGTTATTACCGTCAAAGCTTGCTATTTTAACAGTTCCTTTTTCCCAATCGTTATACGCTATACTGTTTTTCCCTATTGAAAAATAATCAATATTCTTCAAAGGACTTCCGTCAACATCTATTGTCTGTACTTCACCTGTTTGCAAATTAAGCTTATAAAGTGTATATTCCGCATTGGAATCAACATAGTATATATTTAAACTTCGTATATTTTTTTCAATATCAAACATCATAATGCCATTAGATTCTGTAATCTTCCGAAAATTGTCAGCCTTAATTTTGTATGTGTATACCCCATTATCGCCTTCAAAGATTTCTGTAGATAAGTTTGCTGAAAAAAGATATCCTGATACCTCATTTTCTTCACCTATAGCCAAACCATAAAGCATATTTTGATAAACGGTCATTTTATCAATTTTAACATCTACTTTATTCCCGTCAACATCATAAACATCTAAGTTATGACTGAGGTTATTATCGTCTGACATATCAATATAATGCACTTTTTGATTTGCATCGCTATAAAAAGTCAAATTATAATTGTTACTTGCAGAATGAACCTTCTCATTAACTTTACCGCTTAACGATATTACCGTATTTTCATTATCATCATTAAGTACAGCATCTGAATATGTTATATAATTGTTTGTAAATTTTCTCGAATTTATCTTTGAAAAATATTTTTCTCCGTATTCTTTTGTACTTGAAATTATTATACTTGAAGTATTATTATCCCAAGACAAGCTACATAGTTTTTCTTTTTCAAAATATCTCAAAGGAAAATAGGATACTCCGCTGTCACTTACTTTTAGTGCATCAAATTCACTGTCATTATAATCGATAATTTCACCCGCAGTAATTGTCCTTGTAATACCGTTTACATTAAAAGATATATTAAAAGACGATGTATTGCTCCACATATATTCTTTATTATCAAGTGTTTCTTTCTTTCCTGTGGCATCCGAAAAACCTAATATTTCCTCAAAAACATATCTAAAAGGCAGATATGTGATACCGTCATATATTTGCGGAGCTACTGCAACCGCATTACTTGCAATCATAGGTAAATATTCTATTTTATCGTTCTTTTCTATGTAAGCAAATTCTGATTCGTTTTTCATACACCAGAAAAAATCTTCTTCCTGCGCAACTATCGATTCCGCTGTAGGTAACGGAGTAACTTCAACTTCTGGTGCATTTTCTTCTGTTGCATTTTCTTCTGTTGCATTTTCTTCTGTTGCTTCTGTAGGTATTATAGTTTCTTCAACAATGCTTTCAGAACTTTTTTCATCTGTAAACGATACATTATTTTCATCCGCACAAGCACTAAAACTTGCTATAATTGTAGAAATTAAAAGTGACAATATAATACTAATTACTTTTTTCAAGATATTCCCCTCCAATTTATCTATTTATTTTTTAGAAATACTGTTTACGTCAATTTCTTCAAACCTTGAAAGGTTTGCCAACCACACTTCGAGACTGCCGTTTTTATTTTTTAATTCACCGCAATTTTCTTGAATAAGGCATTGCAATCCCTCACCGTTTTTATTAATTCTGTATAAATCACCTGTAGGTGAATTATCCGTAAAATATATGTAATCTCCTATTACAACGTCATAATGACATTCTTTATCACATAAAGCTGTTTCTTTGCCTGTCCATATATTAACTTTATATAACTTTTTGCCATCTTTTCTGTCACTAAAGAATACCTCATTTCCGTCTAAATTCACATACGATGCAGAGTTATCAGTTAATTTTCTTGCAGGTAAGAATAAATATTTTGCGTATAATTTATAATCATCCGACTCATTAGGATAAAAAGTTGCTGTTTTAGGATATAAAAATACCAGAGTTGTTCCTAAAACTACTAAAACACACAGCAAAATAATCAACAGACGTTTCATATACTTTACCTTACGTTCTTCTTCGTTCATATCGCGCTCTGCTATGCCTCTTCCTGTATATACACCCTCAATAAACTGACTTTCCTTTGTGTTATTGCCAAATTTTTGCAACAAATCTTTAAATGCTCCAACTGTATCACGAAGTATATTCTTTTGTGGTATTTCTATATGATGTATAGTCATAGTTTGGTTATTATCAAACTTTTCTTCCCACCATTCATCATCTTTAAAACTTCTTTTAGGATAAGGAATTATAGTATCAAGTTCTTCTGCACTCATCTCGTTTTCGGCATCCTCTAAATCCTTTATAAGCATATCTATATTTCTATATCTGTTGTTAGGGTTAAATTGACAACATTTTAATACTATATTTGCAATTTTATTTGTTGCATATTTAGGCGGTGGTAGCTGTTTACCCATCATTCGCATATTATATGCTGTTCTTTCATCTACTTCCGAAGAATAGAATGGAGGCTTATTTTCATTTAACAACATATACAAAACAATACCTAAAGAATATATGTCAACAGTTTCATCATAGCTTTCGTTATTTTTTATTTCCGGAGCCATATAGTGCGGAGTTCCTACTCCCTCTGTTTTCTTACTAAGTCCGCCACTATCGATATTTGCCACGCCGAAATCACCAATTTTAATTTTACCGTCGGCACCTATAAACAAATTATCTTCTTTTATATCTCTGTGTATAATTCCTTCTGTATGGCAAGCTTTCAAACCATATGCAGTTTCATATGCAATTTGCATTACCTTTTTTAACGAAAAATCTTCATGTGATAAGAAACGCTTTAATGGCAAAGCCAATTCCATTAAAATTATAATATGCGAATATATACCGGACTGTACCAACATATGATTATACATTTTTACGATGTTTTGACTACCTAAAATATTCAAATTACCCAGTCTACTCATTGATTTTATTTCATTTTCAAATCGAGACGCCATTTCACGAGATAAATTTTCTATTGCATTTTCATCATCTCCGTAAATGTCCCTCAATTTTTCTTCCAATTCCGGATTAGGCAATGAAATAACTTTTACCGCACAATCCTTTCCGGTGTCAACTCTAACTCCATTATATACAATACCGTATTTTCCACGTCCGATTTCTCTGTCTATTTCAACCCCTAAATTTTCATGAATTGTTGTATCTACAATTTTTATATTTGTTTGCATTATATCTCCTCCATATTTTATCGTTCACTTCCAAGGTCAGCACCTGTATATCCTCCGCCTGATGATTCACTTGATGAACTTGCTTCTGAATAAGAAGAATTGCTGTTTGAATATGAATCATCACTATAAGAAGAACTTCTGCCAGAATACGAATTGCTCCCCGATGAACTATAATTATTAGAATATGAACTACCGCTTGATGAACTACTTCTTGAAGATTTGCTACTTGATGATGAACTGCTTTGACTCTCGCTGTTGCTTTTTGTCTGTTTACTCTCTTCATTCGCTTTTTTATTCTTTTCTGCCTCTGCTGCAGTTTGTTTTATTTTCTCTTGCTCTTCATTATATTGCTTTACCAAAGTCTCTAACTCACTCTTCAATTTTTCACATTTGTTTTTACTTTGCTTTATTGCTTGATATTTACTATTTTGGATTAACTGTTCTTCGCGATTAGCAACAGAGAGTGCCGGTGAATTGTATATGCCCTCTGCCTCACTTCCAAATTCTTTTGCCTTTGTTTTTAAGTTCTGAGCCTCTGAAAGCAATTCTGCTTTTTTTGCCTTAATCGCATCATTAACATCCAATGTATCTGAACATAATTTTATATATGAATCACATATATCATTAACCTGCAAAGTTTTTCTAATATCAGCCATTACTGTGTCCAATTTCTGTTGTTCTTCTAATTCTATCGCAATCTCTTCCGGTGTTTTTCCTTGTGAGCGAATTTCAGGCTTATACACTGTAGTAATAACTGATAGTATAATCGCCAGTATTGCTATAGTTACAGAAAAGATTTTCAATTTTTTATTAATCTCCATAAAATACAAACCCCTTAATTTTTAATATTGTATTATTCGCCACCTAGTCCGTCATATGAAGACTTTCCAATACTTTGTTCTGTTTGACTATCGCCGGAAGTATCTTCACTTTCACTTACAGATGTGCCAATGTCACTTGACGCACCGTTTTCGCTCGACGTATTATTTTTGTGAGTTGATGTATTATTATTTGAAGTTGAACCGTTTGAGCGGCTGCCGGAAGTACTTTGCTTAACCGATCCACTTGAATTAGAACTTGATGATCCTGATGATGTTGTTGAATTTTTAACAGGTGCTTGACTGTCGCCTTTATTACCGTTATTACTTTGACTTTGACTTTGGCTATGTCGATTTGCTTCTTCATTGCGTTTATGCCAATCATCTAATGCATTATTCAGCTCTGCTTTCTTTCCTTCGCATAAATCTATATTTTTCTGAATATCATTACTGTTTATTAAATTTGTTATATCATTCTTCTTAGTCTGCTCATCGCTTTCACTGTTGTTGACAATATCATCATACTTTTTCTTTACATCTTCTATTGAAACATTAAGAGCTTGAATAGCGTCTTTGAATTCTTTATTTTTTCCTGCTACATTATTATCAGATTCATCAACGGTATTTGTATAATCATCATAACTTTTGGCATTATTAATTGCATTGTCAATATACTGATTCATCTTTTCACATGCTTCAGACAAATCTTTTGCATTTTTTATATCATTGCTTAAATCGTTTAGCGATATTCCGGATGTTTGACTTCTGTATACGTTAAAGCAACCCAAACCTGCACCAACTAATACCGCTGCAATTATTATACAAATAGTCAACTTATTCTTTAATACAGCATTAAATTTATTAACAGGTTCTGCATCAACAATCAAAACCGTAATGTTATCACGGCCACCGTTTTTCTTTGCAGTTTCAACAAGTTTATTCGCCGCATTTATATTATTTTTTTCTTCTATCAGAATGTCCCTTATCATCGAATCATCTACCATATCGGTTAATCCGTCTGAACACAATAAAAATCTTTTCTTTAATCCTAAATTTATTTTTTTGGCTGATACATCCGGATAGACATTTCCGTATTGATATGACATACCCAAAAATCGTGTTAATGCGTGTTTATTATCAGCGTCGGTATGATCTATGGTAAGTTGCTGTAACTTTTCATTTTCTAATTCATATACTCGACTGTCACCTATATTTATCGCATATGCACCATCTTTAAGAAAATATATTCCCGTCAAAGTAGTTCCCATAGATTTAAGCTCCGGTTTTTCTTCTGTAGTATTATAAATGCTATCATTGATCGAAGATATAAACGACTTCATAACATTGGATACATCTTTTTCGAATTTTATTTTATCTGTTATTGAGTTATAATTTTTTTGCACTTGATGAGTTGCTATATATGATGCAACTTCACCGGCACTGTGTCCACCCATACCGTCACATACGCAAAAAAACGCTTTTTCATTCACAAATTCACCATTACATGAATATATGTTATTCTTTGGATTTCGATTTTCTTCACCAAATACAAAAAAGTTATCCTCATTATTTTTCCTTAAATTTCCGACATCTGAAATTAATGAGTATTTATATCTTATTTTCATATACCATATCCCCTTACTTAATTTGCATTAAATAAATATTACATATATTAAATATTTGCATTATTGATTACATTTCCATTATAACACATTTACATTATAATTGCAACTATATTTTAATTGCAATTATAACTATATTTTATAAAATTTATTTTATACTTTCAGATTATCATGTAAATGACGTGCTTTCAACACTTCTGCATAATTAACGTATTTTTTGACATATTTAGCATCAAAAAAACTCATTACAATGTATTTGCATCGTAATGAGTTTTTTAGGTAGCATTATTAATTTTTAGCCGCGTTATAAAGCATAACTGCAACATCAATGCGTTTAACATCTGTGCCTAATCTGCTTGATGTTACATTATCAAACAAATTATACTTTTGAGCAGCGGACATAAAGCCGTCGGGATATTGAGTTTTACTGTTTGCATATCCGTATGCACTTGTCAATATTTTAACCGCCTGTTCCACGGTAATATGATTATCCGGTGCAAATTTATTATCACCGATACCATGTATTATATCTGCTTTTACGCACGCATTTACATATTTACTGCTCCAATGATATTTTGTATCTGTAAATGTGCTATTCTCACCAACATTATACCCCATCATTCTGCATATAACCGCAGCAAATTCTGCTCTGGTTATGGTTGCGTCAGGTCTGAATGTATTATTTTCATAGCCTGTCATAATATCATTGCTTATAGTGTAATTTACTGCATTTTTCTGACCGTTATTAAGATAAGATGTATCAGAAAAATCCTCTGCTTTTTCTGCCGGTGCATAGCTGACAAGCTGATATTCACGAGTCATAGAAACCCCATTATTTCCGTTTGCAACCACTCTTAAATCATGCGTCCCCTTTATGTCGCTTAGTTGTACGGTATAAGCTATTTCGTTTGTTGATTTAACGAGTTCACCGTCAAGATAATATTCAACATTTACCCAATCCGATCCGTATATATGCGGATATGCGTACAGTGTTGTATCTCCGTTCATCGTTATTGTACTGCCCGCCTTTTTTAAGAATTGTCCGGCGCTGTTTGTATTATTATTTTGTATAAACCACGGTGACTCTGTTACATCATTATATGCGTTTTGAAGTTCGCTGTCTCCGTCGAGATTATAGTAATTCACCTCATAATTCATTTTAGCGTTAAAATACGCTATAAGCTTTACTTGAGGATATACCATAGGAATGAATGTATATATTTGTTTTAAATATTTTGCCGCCCATTCACTGTCGGTCTCATTTATATCACCGTTAGTTCTGTATGCACTTCCACATTCAGAAATCATTATAGGTTTTCGACCGCCGTATTTTTCAACAGCATCCTTTATCATCACAACAGGATCGGAACTGTATCCTGTTTTAAAGTAAACTTCATTATACCTGCTTTCTCCCTGCCATACTCTGCCTTGGAAATACTTACTTGCATAACAATTCACGCCTACCCAATCAACATATTCGTCACCGGGATAGAAGTCATCAGCCGTATAAGGCCAATCGTTTGTTTTCCATGAAGATGTGTGCGCCATACTCCAAACAGTAGCAACGTTAGACAATCCGCTCACACTGTTTGCAACAGCTTTGAATGCAGATACAAATTCATCGGGTGTACATTTATCACCCCAAACATTAAATTCAGCACCTATTCTCAAATAAATCGGCACGTTTTTGTAACTTGACAGCATAGAGCGTAAATTCGATAAAAAAGAATCCGAACTGTTTATATTTCTTGCCGTTGTGCCTTCCTGTGGAAAGTTTAGAGCAATTTCTACCGCTTTGTTTTGTGTTTCTGCTTTATCAAGCATCGCACGCGTCCAACCGAATGTACTTTCATCACCGTATTCCAAATACAGCAATGTCATTGATTCATTACTTTTTGCCTGATCTGCCACTTGTCCGTATAAAACACCGTTCGGCTCATTTTTCGCACCATACACCTTTTGCGATTGTTCCGTAGCTTGATATACGTCAAATGTATTTGTAAATTGCTTAACGCAATTTTCTGCAATAATTACGCCGTCAGTCCACCCTAATTGCTTACCGTATGGAATATACATTTCAAAATACTTCGCCGCATTTGTATAATCACCGTTCATAAAATAGGCAAATGCAACATCATATGTTCTTGAGCCTAAAATATTTATTGTCTGCTCATTCTTTGGCTCTGATGATATTAAATTGATAATTTGTACTCCGTAATTTATCGTTTCATCATAATTTTTGCTGCTTGTTGCATTTGAATAACCAGCGTCCAAGCCCCAAAATGCGTGCGGCAATTCATATGCCATTACGCTTAAATTACTTGAGATTATCAGACCTATCATCGCAATTAATATTATGCTTATTCTTCTTTTCAATTAACATCACTCCCAAGATTATTTTATATTCAGTATATCATACTAACAATAAATTTACAATTATCACTCTATGTTTTTTAACAACAAAAGCCACTGTTTACATTTTAGCAGCGGCTTTCACTCTTAATATTTATTATTGTAATATAATATAGTCTTTATACGAATATCCGCTGATTCCGTTATACTCTACCCAACACCAATTTCCGGACATTCTGTCCGGATACACTGTACAACTTGCACCTTCAGGAATTGCTCCTATAGGATAATCTTTACTTGGTCTGCTGTTAATTGCAAGTGAACCGTCTGTATTGAATACATATGCCGTATATGTTCTTTCTGTTGCGTTGCTTGCGGTTGTAAATGATTTTACATCTCCACACGTTTCATTACCGTTTTGTATTCCGTATACTTTGTAATAATATGTAGTTCCGGCGTTCAAATATTGTCCCGCCTCACTGTTTAAGTCATACCATATATCAAACGGATTTTTGTTGTGGCTGATAGTATCTCTTGCAACCTTGTTCATATTATTCGGCGATGTTCCGAAATATAATCCGACTTCACTCGGACGTGTACCCGAATATGCCGCTGTACCTCTGACGGTTGCATTATTTGATGTAACCGAATCCGCCCCGCCTGTTGATATTGACAAACCGGAATTATCTGATTCTGTTGTAAATGAGCTAATTGAACCTCTGACTTCTTTTCCGTTCTGTATTGCATAACACTGATAATAATAAGTTCTACCCGCTGATAGATATTGTCCTGCCTCACTATTCAAATCATACCACATATCAAACGGATTTTTATTGTGGTTTATCTTATCACTTGCTACTTTATTCAAATTGTTTGAATCATTGCCAAAATAAATTCCGACTTCACTTGGGCGTGTACCTAAATATGAAATTTTTCCGTATACAGTTGCATTTGTTTGTGAAATCTTTTTTGCCTCAAGTGTATTTACTGTTATATTATTTTCAACAGGTGTCTTTGAAACCAAATTTTCTAAATTCGGTATTCCTGCACCGTAATATGCACTACTACCGAGATTGCTTGCTGAAGATTTCATCGCATTTATAGCATCTGTTGATGAATAATTTGGATTAGCACTTCTGATAAGCGCCAACACGCCTGCAATATGTGGTGACGCCATTGATGTTCCGTTCATCGTAACAGTACTACCACCTCTTGCCGCACCACCTATTTTAACTCCCGTTGCCGCAATATCAATTATTCCGTTTCCATAATTACTAAATTTTGCTTTTTGATTATTGTCTGCTACCGCGGCAACAGTTACTACTCCATTTATACAAGCCGGTGAAAAGAATTTCTTTGATATATCAACATTATCATTTCCTGCAGCTGCTACCACTGTTACACCGTGTGAAAATTCCATTCTAATCAAAATGTCGTATCCGATTCCGTCTTCGTGCTGTTTTATATCGTGGTCTTCATACGAAACTATATTGCTATTTCCTTTTAATGATGACATAAGCTGAAATTCCTGCATTAATTTCTTGGTTATTTCACCATAATAATCTGACACGCTTTGCTCATCACCCAAGCTTTCTTTCAATGAATCCACTTCTGTTTTAGAATTCGGTACACTTATTATTTTTAATACGGAGATATATTTACCGCTTATGTCCTCTCGTTCGATGCGAAATACCTTTCCGTAGCTACCCTCGCCTAACAATTCTTTTATGTACCACTTTCCATCTATCGGCTCATACCTTTTATAATAATTTACTTCCATTTATTCCGCTCCTTTGTTTCTATATTTATTATTCATTTGTGATTTCTGACATAAAAATACAAAAACTGCTATACTGCCAAAGAGTGTTAAATACAACCATTGCCAATGACCGCTTTTTCCGACATCATGCAGTCTGCGCGTGGTAAGTGCAATATTGGGAATTAATATAGCCAAACACATTATAAATAATAGTATATTTAAAACAGGTAATATATCTGATAGTATATTTACAATATTTAAGATTATAAAGTTAATCAATACGATCTTCCAATAATTTATTCTACTTATACAACCCTTAAAATCAAAATATCCTGTCCAAAATTCCTTATATATATCTATGATATTTTGTGTTTTTTCTGTTTTATTTATGATTTTTTCTTCCGATTGTTGTACACTTTCCTTTTTAATACCAAAATCAAATAACCCTACTGTTTCATCATAACTATCATAATCATTTTCTTCAGATGTATACAGAAGATTTTCCAATTCTTCTCGCATTTGTTTCGGACTGCTGTATCTGTCTTTTAAATCATAAGCACACGCCTTTAATATTATTCTTGCCAATTTTTCATCACAATTTATCGGCTTTGGAATACCAGCATTACTCATTCGTTCTTTCAGTGCATTTTCTAAGTCCTGATATGTTCTTTCTTTCCTGAACGGTTCAAGATTGTTATTTAAAAATTTATACATCACAATTCCCAAAGAATATATATCCACACTCGAATCATATTCTTCACCTCTGTATATCTCAGGTGCCATATATGTATATGTTCCTTTTCTTGACAGTCCGATATTGGTTTTATCCAACACTCTCGCAACACCAAAATCACCGAGTTTAAATTCACCTATATCCGAAACAAAAATATTACTTGGCTTTATATCACGATGTATAATGTTATATTTACCGCAAACCTCCAATGCCTTACATATGTCTATCCCGAGCTTTATAATATCTTGCTGTGTCGGTGCATTATCAGTAAAATATTGTACTATCGGTATAAGTAATTCCATTCGGATAAAAATATCCCAACCAAATTCACCGTCTTGCTTTTCAATCACATTATGATCTTCATAACTTACAATATTACTGTTTCCACGAAGTTTAGACATTAATTGAAATTCCTTTATACAATCATCAACTAACCCACTATAAAACGAAGTAATGCTTTTATTATCTATATCGTAATTCTCTTCTTTTAATCTTTGTAATTCCTCCGATGATTGAGGAATTGATATTATTTTGAGTGCTGATTTAATATCAGGTATGTTCTTTCGGGCAATCTCAAAAACAGTGCCAAATGCACCGTTGCCTAATTTCTTTGTTATTAACCATTTTCCGTCTATCGGTTCATATTTTTTGTAATAATTTATGTCCATACTGACCCCCTAAATATTAAAATTTATCCATATCATCTAACGATTTCATTCTATAGTTTTGAGAAATTTCGTTTAAATCATATTTTCTGTTTTCTCCATGATTTTTCGTTACTTTTTTTATTTTCTTTAATTCATCCTTGTCTTTACCAAATGTTCGCATTTTATACGTTCCGCATATTTCACTGACTATTTCTTTACAACTTTTGTTTGTATTATTGGTTATGTTTGACTTTTCAGGAACATTATCATATACAACATTATTTTGAACATTAGATGTTGATTCTGTATTTGAATTTAAGTAATAATCAAAAAGTCCAACCGTTTCTTCATTTTTATCAAATTCATCATTTTCGATTAAATTATAATTATCATAAGAATTCGCAGTATCTTCTATTATATGTTTTTCTTTGTCCTGTATACGATTTAACGCATCATACATTTCTGACGGTGATTTATATCGTTCATTAGGATTAAAGCTACATGCTTTTAGTATAACCTTCGACAAATCCTCACTTGCCTGACACGGATTAGGCAAGCCATCTCCTTTCATTCTTCGCATTAACGCATTTTCTTTTTGTTCAAACGTAAAACGCTCCGGAGGAGTCGGCAAAAATGGTTCACGATTATAATTCAGTAATTGATACATAACCATTCCCAACGAATATATATCAACACTTGCACCACTTTTTTCACCCTTATACAGTTCCGGCGCCATATATGTATACATTCCTGCCTTTGTCATAACAGTTTCGATACTTTTCATCGTTTTCGCCACACCAAAGTCACCTAATTTAAAAGAACCGCTCTGTGATACGAATATGTTTTCGGGCTTTATATCTCTATGCACAATTTCATATTGCTGACATATTTCTAACGCTTTACATATATCTATTCCAAGCCGTATAACATCTTTCTCGTCAATCCCATTTTCAAAATATTCAGATAACGGTGTAAGAAGTTCCATTCTTATCAAAATATCATAACCGATTCCGTCCTCGTGAGGCTCTATATTATGATCTTCATAAGATACAATGTTACTGTTACCTTTTAACTTCGCCATTAAATTAAATTCGTTTAACAGCTTTCCTGCTATATCTTTATAATACTCCTTAACACTTTGTTCATCACGCAAGCTTGCTCTCATTGTCGATATTTCTGTTTTTGATTGAGGAATTGTAATAGCTTTTAAGGCGGCACTTTTTTTACCACTGATATCTTCACGTTCAATTCTAAAGACTTTTCCGTAACTGCCCTCACCGAGTAATTCTTTTATGTACCATTTTCCGTCTATCGGCTCATATTTCTTGTAATAACTTTCTTCCATTACCATCACCCTACTATTGTCAACAATACTTTAAACAAAATGCTTTTTTACTTTCTTCCAAACAGTTTCTTTTGGCTCTGCATTTTTTATAACGCCTACTGTTATATTATCTTTACCACCCATCTGTAAAGCGGAATTTACTAATGTTTCTGCCATCTGTTCAGCAGACATTTTGCTATTTAATATATTCTTAATATCATCATTACGAATCATGTCCGTAAGACCATCACTGCAAATCAAAAATATATCTCCTCTTTTAATATCTATAACATCAGATATATACGGAGATATAACCAATTCATCGTTTGGTATTCCCAAATGTTGAGTCAATATATGACGATTGCTGTATGACTGCACATCTTCTTCCTTAATCATACCCATTTTCAACATTTGTGCAACTTGCGTGTGATCTTCCGACAGCTGTGTCAATTTTTTATTACGCATAAGATACGTTCTGCTGTCGCCAATGTTATAGCTGATAGCTTTTTCATCTTTTATATATATAAGTGCAATCGTCGTTCCGGACTTTACACCATTATTTTCAAATCTCAAATCACAAATTCTTGAATTCACCATATCAAAATATTTTTCGTGATATTCATTAAAATCCTTTTCTTTAAAATTATTTAATTCCTCTACTGATATAAGCGACGCTTTTTCGCCGAATTCTTCGCCACCCATACCATCACAGACAGCAAAAATTCCACCTCTATAAACAAAATCTTTTTTTCTGTATCGAAGTTCCTCCGGTGTTCTCTTATAAGTTCCGCAAATAAAAAAATTGTCCTCATTATTCGTTCTTATTTTTCCACTATCTGTAATAAAACAGCAATCAAGTTTAAGCATAAAATACTCCTTATTCCTAATATTACGGCAGCACAATAATAAAATCGTGCTGCCGTAATGAATTGATATAATTTTTAGCCACGAGATCTTTGAGTAGCAGCTGCTTCTGCTTCTGCATATGTCTTTGCAGCATCGCTAAGATTTAATGCATACTCTTCAAGAATTTGTTCAAACTGAGTAAATGTACTCTTCATTCCGTCAAATTTTGCTTGAAAAGCTGTTTGAGCTTCACCTTGCCAAATTTCAGTCAAGCCATTTACCATAGCAGTAAGCTTTTGAATAGTGCTTACATGCTCTTCCTTATACTTTCTAACCTCGTTTGATTTTTCGTTTAACACTTCAGGTGTTACTTGAATTCTTGCCATTAAAATGACCTCCTTTGTAAATTTTATTATAAATGCGTCTGTGCGCATCTATTACTTATGTAAGACCGTTGATTTTTGAGGCTAATGATTGGTCTGTTTCTTGCATAATATCTGCTGTTTCATCCATATCAACCGCATATTTTTCCAAAGCCTCATCAAATTTATTAAATTTATCTTTCATACCTTGATATTTTGCAACAAATGCTTGTTGTGCCTCACCTTGCCAACTTTCACTGAGATTCAATACTAAATTGTTAAATCTGCTCATAGTATCAACGTGCTGCTGTCTGTACTCTCGTACCTTTGATGCTCTCTCCTTTAACTGCTCCGGAGTTATCAAAATATAATCAGCCATTTAGTTCACATCCATTCTATCTAAATTAATCTTCTTGTAAACCGTTTTCTTTTAAATATTCTGCATATTTAATTCTAAATGCCTGGGATTCTGCATTGACATATCCGACAAAATTAACAATTTCAATATCCTTAGCCATAAACAGAAACATATTTTCGCTATCGATATATCCTTCTGGAAATGGTACTCCTATGTAGTCATATATTGTATCATCATCTTCTTGTACCAGCGATTCTCCAACTATCATTAACTTTTTCTCTGCACCTTCCAATGTAACAACGCTTCCTATTGGTAATAATTTATTATTCATAATTATATTCCTCCTATTTTTATATATTTTTTATTTTAAATTATACAAGACTTTTACCAAGCGAATATGCTTTTTCTCCTGTTTTATATATACTTTTAGCAGCATCATACATAATTTTCATAAATGATTTATCTTTTATATCATCAAATGAAGTTTTTCCAAAAATAAATGCACTTCCTACTTTTCCGGTAGCTATCATATTTGCCTTTCCTAATGATTTTAACATTTTATCTGCACCATCCAAGAAAGTAACTAAATCAACCCCTTTATACACTATATCTCCGAATTGTTCACCCAATTCTTTATTTCCTAACTGTTCTCCTATAATTCCACCATTTTCAACAAGCTTATCTTTTAAGAAATTTGTCTTTCCAACCATATCATATTGTTCGTTAGATGCGTATACTATATCACTTGCACCATTTATAATATCATTTCCTGCTGTAATAATATCCATTATTGCCAACGGAGCTGAACCACCGGCTGTTCCTGCTAACACTGCGACGGCTCCTGCAATTTTTATAACCCCTTTTCCTATTTTCCATGCCGCTTTTCCGTATGCATTTATTTTTTCTTTGTTTTCTACATACCAGTTTTTTACTTTGTTTATTTTCTTGCCAACATTTGATACACAATTTTTACCTTTTTGAACTACATTGCCGTATTTTTTCTTTAGTGACTTCGCGGCTTTCTTTGCTTTATTCTTGCTCCAATTTACAAATTTTTTTAAATTGGAAACATCTGTTTTCTTGGTTGTTGTATTTTTTCCTGCATTTTTATTAACTTTATCAAGCTGTTCTTTTGACACCCAACCATTTAAGGTGTTTTTTAACATAGCTCCGACCATACCGGCAGCTACAACTGTTGTATTTTTTTCAAATGACACTGCATCTATATTTGTTTTCTTTTTTGAATCTGCGCTGACAAATTGATTCATAACGTCATTAAGCACGTTTGAGTATGCAGTCAACTTTTGTGATTGTTTGTTTAAATCATTTTTAATTTTTTGAAGTTGTTCTTCAATATTTTGTCTTGCTTTCACTTCCATATCCAAATTTGATGCAATTCTCGCTACGGCCGTTCCGTTTGATTCAGTCCGTTCTGCTAAACTGCTTATTTGGCTTTTCACATTACTCATTTCTGAAAGTGTAAGTTTTATCAATGCCATTGTTTTCTCACCTCACTAAACTACATTTTCAAGGTACTTGCGGCAGCTGCTTCATCAGCTGCTTTAATTGCTCTTGCAACTTCTTTTATTGCATTTGCCGTCTTTTTTATTTCCGCCTGAGTTTTTTGATTTTCCTGTTTATATTCCTGCAACTTTTGCTTAAATGCATCGCTTGCCGCTCCTTTCCACATTTCATCCAATGAAGAAAGCTGTTTGTCAATATCTTTGATTATATTTGAACATTCATTCGCGATATTTTCAAGTTTTTTTGCTTTCATTATTGCAGCAGCATAATCTATACTAATAAGTCCGCTTGACAATCTACACACCTCCTAAAATGATATTGTTATAATACTTCCATCCCAAATACCTTGAGAATATAGAGTCTGATTATTTTGTAAAATTCTATTGTTATATCTTATTTTTATATCTGATATACCTTCATAACGTTCACTGTCTATAGCTTTCAAAACATCAACAAACTTCTTTGATAAATCTTCAACAGGCATTTTTATTGGCAACTCAAAATCTCCAATTTCATAACCCGAAAATTCCTTAACAGTTATAATCGCTGAATTAACCATTTAAACCATCCTCACCTACAATAGTTCCTACAATCTTCACATAATTATCAAGTGTATCATTTATTTCAGCTACAGTTGTATTATCAAATTCTGTTTCATCTATTAAATCTATAACAGTCGGTGTAATTTTTATTAATGACGTGTCTGTCACGAATACCATCATATTATGAACAGAATCAAGCTTATCTTTAAATTCAACTTCCGTAATCGAATAAAAATCATTAATATCCAGAGCATTCGCAACAAGTTCTGCTGTCGTAGTGTTACAATGCTGTTTGAAACATTCAACAGCGGCTTTTTTGTCTTTTTTTGCAAGACTTTCTTTTGCTCGTTCCACTTCATTTTGAGGAATATGAAATTTATCTATATTATTATTTCTTTCCATAGGTAATATTTTAACTAACCCTTTTATATCGGAATACAGCATTTCCTTTTTCAGCCATCCAATAATATAAATATCATCTTTCTTTTCCGATTTAACTACTTTTTCATCCTGTATATAATACACTACATTTGTTTGACCCTTGTTTCCTTGAGCGTGGTCTACAGATATAACATTATTACATTCAACACAACAGCTTATCAATTCCATTAAATCATCTCTGATTTCGGAATTGCCGTCAAAATCAGACTGTATGTAATTTTTTTCTTCCAATGATTTTTGCGCATTTCTTACTTCTTTTTCTACATTGTCTTCGGTAAGGTTCTCGTACGCGTCATCTACGCCATATACTTCGTCTGCGTCGGTTGCCGTGCATAAAAGCAAAAACTCTTTTGCGGTAATTTTAAAACTTTCCATTTGCTTTACCTGTATTGATTTATCAATACAATCCTCCTTTTCTTTTTTTGATTTAATTTTCTAAATTTAAAATTCATACATAGTTTTAAATCTGACTTTCTCCTCATTTTCCACTTTGTATGCTTCAAATTCACTCAACTGTTCATTTAACTCTGAATATTCCGCCTCGATTTTAAAAGCACCGTGTTGTTTTAATGTTCCGCCTGTAAGAATGCCGATACCGTCAGATATTATCATTTTCAATATTGGATCTACAGAGCTTAAACTGTATAATTTGGCCGATTCCTCTGCAACAACAACAAATACCTTTAATCCTTTACCCATTCTCACAATAGCCGATAATCTCGTTGCTGTTTTATCATCAATAGCGTCATACATATCTTTATAGCCGTCTATTCCTATGACTATCGTGTCAAATTCAGATAAATCTTCGCTGTTTTTTCGTAAATTCAATTTCTCAGCAAGTTTTTCTATGTATTCATCTAATTCTACAGCAGATTCTATATATTTTTCCGATATTCTCGCCAGTGTAGAAAGTGTTTGTCGTCCACTATCATATAAAATAAGCTTTGCGTTCGCTTTATCGACAAATTGCTTTAAAATTACATTGAGAATATTACTGCTACCCGATTTCTTTTCTCCTGAAATAAGTATACAATGAGGTGATTTTTTTATATCAACAGTTACAGGCTCAATCGTTTCCGTTGATAATCCCAACACTATATCATTACTCATTATCGAATTATACGATATAACGTCAGGCATAACCGGTATTGGCTTAGCGCTGCCGTCTTTATTGTTTTCACAAAGAATACTGACTTCACTTTTTATATTTTTTAGAACTTCATTATCATCTTGTCCCACAACCGGAAGTGCCGTCTGAAATTCCAATGCAAACGGTGTTCCTCTTATTAAACCACGTCCCTCGTTGTTTTCAGGTTCCAGTCCGTCCGTTTTACCTACAACAGCCGAATATTCCGATTTATCTTTCAGCTGTAGTGAAATATTATTTTTAATGTTGTTTATTATTTTATAGCTCACACCTGAAATACCGCTGACTGTTCCTATCATATATATTCCGTAAGCCGCGCCCTCTCTTGATAACTTTATAAAAAATTCGTCTAAATCCGGATATATTGAAAATAATGCATTGAAATTATCTATAAGAAGTAGAATAAACGGTAATTTTTCACCGGTTGTCTGTTCATATATCTTTATATTAATAATTCCGTTCATTGCGAAATTTCTTTTTCTCGTATCAATTTCTTTTTTCAGCATATTTACCAGTTTGTAAATTTTCTCCTCATCATTATCGTTTGCAACGCCCCCTACATGAGGAAGACTACCAAACAAATTCAAGCTCCAGCTACCAAAGTCCATTGCATAAATATTTATATCCATTGGAGTGTAGGTTTTAGCGGCAGACATAATAACCGTCTGTAAAAATGTTGTTTTACCTGTACCCGGTGCACCCCATACTAAGCAATGTCCGTCTGCTGAGAAATTAATATCAAGCGGATATTGCATTTGCTCATATGGATCATCTACCAATCCGACAGATAACACTAATTCTTGTTCTTTGTTATTTTCTTTCAATATGTTGTCCAAATATATTCTGTTTTTCAACCGTTCTTGCCATATCTTCGGAGCTTTTTCAACGTTATGTTCAATAGCAACCTTTTCTATATAGTCTACTACTGCGTCAATTTCTTTTATTTTGCTTTCTTTTTTCTCTGAGTTTAACGTTTCGTATTGATTACGCTTTCCTGTTATATCTACTAACGAAATAGGAATTTCCGCATTCATTCCTTCTTCTCTGTTTGGTTCATATGGTGCGCCACTCCAAAAAGATTGTACCTGTTCATATATGTCGTCTTCACCGACTTGAACATATGCACGCCCTGCATTTGAAATTTTTGCCGCGTCAGCATGGCGTAGCATTTCCTTACTGTCTGCACTGCTCGCAACTCTGCAACACCATCTGAATTTACTGTTTGCATACATTTTATCTGTAACAACACCACTCGGTTTTTGAGTGGATACCACCGCAAATATTCCCAAAGAACGACCTACTGCAAACAAACTTTCCAATACCGGTACAAACTCAGGAAGATTTTTCTTTATTTCCGCAAATTCATCAACAACAAGTATTGTAATCGGCAACGGTTGATACGTTTTATGAAAACCACGTTTATAATATTCTTTTATATCCTGAGGAATAATTCCCACTTTATTAAATATTGCCTGACGTCTTTTCATTTCCTTGTTTAGTGCAATAATATTACGCTTAACATTACCATCCAAATTTGAAATTTTGCCTGCAAGATGTGGCAAATTTTGAAATGGCAACAACATGCCTGTACCTTTATAGTCTATTATTATAAAAGACAGTTCCTGCGGTGAAAATTTTGTAGCTAAAGATAAAATCCACGACTGCATCATTTCAGATTTACCCGAACCGTTTGTACCTGCAACAATTCCAAAAGGTCCGTGGTATCTTAAAAAGTCAGAGCCATACATAATATTAAAAACAAACTTTTCTCCATTAGATTTTATACCTATAGGCACTGCCACTGCTTTTGCAGGATTTGTATTATTCCAATTTTTCCATATGGGTAAATCCTCAGCTTTTTGTACACCATAACCCTCTAGGAAAGTAATGCATGTAGGCATTTTTTCATCAGACTTTTTCTCAGCCAGTCGTACAGGCGCTAAGCTTCTTGCAAATTTATTTGCTTTTTCTATTGTAAACTTATCAATTTCAAATTTTTGCTTTTCACCTATATTTGATTTATCAAAAAATACATTTTCTTCCGATGTTGTTTCTATAATCAGATTACAACTCTTAGGTAACTCTTCTAACTTATTGTAGACGTATATTACGCCTATGCCCATTCCGACTTTATTCTCGTTCAAATATTTTTCAATTTCCGAGTCTTCAACTAATTCGGGATCTGAAATTACAAATAAATAAAAAGGAATATTCTCATTCTTTTTTTCACTTTGGTCTTTTTGAGGTTTTCTTCCTTTTAATTCTTCATCAACCTTTTTATCCAAAGCTGCCGCATTAAATACATCATTTGCCATATATCTTGATTCTCGTTTTTCGTCAAACGAATGTGGCAACCATTTTATAAAATCCCATTGTTTTTGTTCCTTCTTTGAAAACATAGTGACAAGTCTGACGTCTGTATATGGATGTGTTGTTGCAATTTGTACTATCATATTTCTTGCAATATTTACTGCATTCTCACGATTGCCTATTATACCAACACTTAAATTATTTGCTATGTCACATAAAATAGGAGCACCCTCTATAACTTGATTACCCTGACCAAGATTTTCGCCTTGTTCTTCTAATTCATCATCATACATTTTCAGAACATTATCCGGAAATTTAATTTTGAAACTGGTAGTTATATCTCCCTTTCCGATTCTCACTTTTAAGAAGTCGTCGTCTTCCGGATTACGTTCCCACATTGTACGTTCACGCTTTGTTGCTATATCATAGCACACCCTTGTTTCATGATTTGATTCTTCAAGAGATATAAATTGGTCATCTCTGTTTTTCTCAATCCTTGCTTTAACATCTGCTAAATATTTTTCGTACTTTTCCTGTCTTACTTCACGAGATTTTCTATATTTTTTCTTTTGCAAAAAAGTAGAAAAGACAGATGTCAACGGAAAAACTGCCGAATATGCACTACGAGTTACAAGCATAGGCAAAAATGACAACCAATTAACCATTGGCATATCTCCAATATTCGGCGGTTCTTGGATTTCTATAATTTCCGAAGGCATTTTATGTCTTAATCTTGGTGACAAGCTGAAAATCGGATACTGTATTTCATCATTGTCTATTATTTCTTGGTTTTCACACAATTCCAATGTATTATTTTTAAACAGTATATTAAATTTACCTATTGAAATTATATCGCCATCTTTAAGCATACTTTCGGATATTTTCTTGTTGTTTAAAAAAGTACCGTTTAAGCTATGTAAATCTTTAATTGTACTGCCAATTTCATCAGTTATTACCATGGCGTGCTTACTGCTTACACTTCGATCCGATAAGTGAAATGTTGCACTAAAGCTACGACCTATAGATACAGTTGTTCCTGATTTTAACTTTACTTTCTGAGGAACATGTTCTTCTACACAAAACATAGCGGCTATATGATGTTTTACGCTTAATATAAAAACATCTCCATCCTTTGCAATACCTCTTTCTTTTTTTAAAGCGTCAAAATATGTCCATCTGTTATTGAAAAAATCAAAAGATAAATGACTTGCGATAATATCAGGATATGTAATTTTCAATGTATCTTCATCTGATGAGCCTATTGTTATATGTGCATTCTCCGCATTCAAATATAAATCTTTTATCTGCTCATTAATATATAATCTTATCTTGCTCGTCATTTTCATTCACCTTTCCAATTTTTCACCTATTATGTAGTTATAAAAATACAGTTGTTTACATATTATTCAATATCTACAAAGCTTTATGGATGACAGACTAAATGCAGTATCAATATATACAATTTATTATTCTTGTATATATTTTTTATAATTACAGTTTCATTATAGCACTTTTAGTTTAAATATGCAACTACTTTTTAATTGTATATATGAGTATTATTGTATAATTTTAATACAAATATTTTAATTTTCTATTTATAGTCATTTTGCAACTTATTTTTAAATTAATTATTACTTTATATTTTGCTTGTATATTTTCTATTTAAAATGGTTTAAAATTATATTATAAAAAATTCAACACACGGAGGTGAATTAGTTATGGGAGAATTTGAAATTCATCAACCAGAGAAGTCATCTAATCGCACCATAAGAATGCCTGATGAACTTATCGAAAGAATGGGTAAAATTGCAGCATCAAAAGGAATATCTTTTAACCAGCTTGTAATTCAATGCTGCAATTATGCCCTTGACAACTTAAAGTCTGATGATAATGAATAATTTGCGTATATTTAATCATCGACCTGTCAGAAACTGAAGTCTTTATATAGGACTTCAGTTTTTTTATTTAGGATTTTTATCCTAAAAACATATTAGCATAATTTTAAAATAACTTTCAACAAAGTGACATTTTTAACGTCTTTTTTACCATAATTAACATATTATATAGACAAAATAATACATTTTATGATAAAATATATGTATCAATTCAGAAAAGAGGGATGTTATTATGGCACAATGGCAAGTAAGTCTTGTTGACGGTTTAATGGATTTCAGTTTCAGTATATTAATAGCTCTGTTTTATGCAAGCGTACTCTCCGCAAGATACGGCAAAACAAATTTTCGTGTAATTGTTTCGGCAGTAATGATTATAGCTACTATAATCACAAACATAATACATATGCCTCAAATGCCTATGTTCTTTACAGGGATAGCTATACTTATGACTTGTATATTCATACTCAGCGATGACAAGCCTTTAAAAAAAATATTATTCACTTTTATTCCATATGTATCGGATATTTTATTGTCGCTCGTATATCTTTCACTGCGAACAATACTAATGCCAAACTTTGATTCGGCTTTCGGCGGTCAAACACTTGCCGGACTTTCAAGTATTCCAAACGCAGTCGAACCTTTGCTTTTATTTACAGTTGAAATGTTGATACTGTTTTCAATCTCAAAATGGATACAACATAAAAAGCCAAAAATAAGTGACCTTACTATTGTATATATACTTTCAATAATAATTGTTCAAATATTTATACTGACGTTCTTACTTTACATTTATTATGCAAAAATAAGTATATTGAAATTTGTATTGGTCTTAATTGTTTATATGATTATTTCAATTTCGCTTACAGTTCTTGTTATACGTTACAGTATTCGTATCAGTAAAGAGCAAGCAAAGCAAGAATTTGTTGTTAATCAGTACAATCTTTTAAGCTCACAATACGACCAACTGAGAAACAACTATGTAAACTATAAAAAATTGCGTCACGATTTAAAAGACCACATTAACGTTATTAACGGTCTGTCACAAAAAGCAGACAAAGAAGAATTAACCGAATATACAAGTAAGTTATTAAAAAATTGGGATTCACTTTCGGCAAAAACATATTGCGATGTTCCGGCGATTGATATTATATTGGCTGAAAAATACAATATGGCTACAGCCAATCATATACGAACCGATTTCTTAGTCGGCGGTATTAAAGAGGCTCAGCTCGACAATGTTTACTTATGCAGTATCTTCTCCAACCTATTAAATAATGCTTTAGAGGCGTCTAAATACTGTACGACAAATCCTTATATTGAATTAAAAAGCAGCATACAACTCGGCAATTTAGTTATCACCTGCCGCAACAGTATGCCACAAGTTATTCGTAAAAAAGACGACCCTAATCACAATCACGGGTACGGATTACATATAATTAAAGATTTATCCAATCTTCTTGGCGGTAATTTCGTTTACGAACATGATGAGTACAATTTTACCGCCATTGTAACAATTCCGATTAATGACAAGGAGGAAGTACATAAATGATTAATATCGCGATAATCGATGATGATAAAACTTTCTGTGATGATTTTAAAGAACAAATAGAAAAAATTGATAACAGCTATAATACCGACTGTTATTATGATATAAACACTTTTTTAGAATCGGTTTCAAGCTACAATATCGCTGTTATTGATATAATGCTCGGAAAAGATAACGGAATAGATATAGCGTCAGCAATCACTGAAAAATACCCTAATATAAAAATTATATTTATATCTGTTGAGCAAGACTTTTTTCAAGACGTCTATTCCGTCAATCATTTATACTTTTTGGTAAAACCAATATCGAATGAACAGTTAAAACAAGCCTTGTCAGTGTGTTGCAGTGAAATAAATAAGCAGACTCTTTATACAAAGCTCGGCAGCGGAACTACTGCTATAAATCTAAATGATGTTTCCTATTTTGAAGGGATTTTAAAGAAAACTATCGTACATTATGTCAATGCGCCAAAGCAAACCTTAAACGAACCTCTAAAGGACATCGAAAAAGAAATTCTTAACACCAACTTTATACGCATACATCAAAGTTACATTGTAAATCTTACATACATAACTCAATTCACCAAAACAAAAGTCAATATTCAAGACCTTGAAATACCTATAAGCAGAAAATACTCACAATCAGCCTTAAATGGTATAAGCAAGTTTTTAGGTAATAATCTAATTTAAAAAAAGTCGGAGTCGGACTCCTAAAGGAATCCAGCTCCGACTCTAAAATTAACCTTTTCGGCTTATTTTAAAATTTATCTGAATTTACATATTGCGTTATACTGCTTAAAAGCTGTTTACATTCGGGATAATCTCCGTCTAAGTCAAAACCGCAGAACAATAGCTTTGCTTTGCCTATTTCTGTTTCAAACAGCGGTGATGACGCAGTATTATCAAAGAAATTCGGTACTGTTTCAATTATAGGTTTTACTTCACCTGCAAACTTCGATATATCTGTACCGATCGAGTTATCAAGCAGTCTTTTCCACTGATAATCGGGATATTTTTCTGTCGGAAAATCATCAAATATTCTATGATTATTATCAATTATTGCACCGCACGGTTTTTGTGACGGGAAATGTACCGGCGACCAAAATACAGGTATAAAACTTCCATGTATCGGATTTTTAAAACACTCTTTCGTCACAATAGCTTTTCCGCCGTTTTTGATTATATCATCAAGTTCTTCTTCCGATTTAATCATACGAACATTGTTTTCAATCTTATTTTCGGCAAAAACAAATATTCTCCAAGTATTTTTGTAACCGTTCACTTCAAGTATAACACTAAGCATTGTTGATTTTGTTATACTGTTTAGCGGTATGCTTACCTTACTTTCTGTTGTTGACGTTTTATAAAATACTTGCTTACCGTTTTGTACCGTCAAATTATAAACAGGGTTGTTGATTTTCTTTTCGCCAAAATCATATAAGTCCAATTCCGCCTCCAATGTATCTGTATTTTTAAATATTCTCTTTGCCTTAAATAACGGTACTGCCTCACCTGCAAAATTTTTAAATTCATCGTGTGAAATCAAGCCTTTACTTTCATAAAACACATCAAGTATGCCGACAGTGGCTGTACTTTGTCCTGTGTAATCCGATAGCGACAAAAGTTCAAAACCGCCGAAATCTTTTGTCCTAAGTGCCGCCTCAATATCTTCTTTATAAAGCTTAACAGCTAAGTCGCCCGACGCTTTAATATAATCATTCAATTTATGATACACATTCTTTTCAATCATAAATTTTTTAATCGCGTCAAGGTTTACCGGCAGAATATTGCCTGTATATTTTTCAATTAAGTCAACATCAGGATATACACAATACTGCCCCACTTCAAACGAAATTATCGGTACAGGCACATCTTTTACCGCAGAGGAATAATCAAGCGATGTATTTTCAGCCGCCTTATCCTGACAGTTCTGTATTCTGACATTGTGACCGCCTGCCTCATATGCACACAAATAATCTTCACACGGCATAATCGGGTGGTCGAAATTCGTCGTAAGCGTATAAATTCTTCTGTTGTCATAAGCCTTTATGCAAGTGGTTATGTCGTTAAGCATATCAAAATCGCCCATATTTTCATTACCGTTTGAAAACATTATAAACGAAGGGTGATTGCCGTATGTTTTTGAGATATTAATAGCCTCCTGCATAAAATATTGACGGTGTATCGGGTCTTCACCCGTTTCAAGTGCACATACATCGTGATTAAGCCATAGCGGCATTTCGATAGATATGTACATTCCTATTTCGTCAGCCGCATTAAAGGCACATTCAGGCGGACACCATGCGTGAAAACGAACGTGATTTAAACCATAGCTTTTGATAGTCTTGAAATTTTTTCGCCACACCTCAATATCCATAGGCGGATAACCTGTAAGCGGATATATAGCACAATCTATTGTACCGCGCAAAGAAATTTGTCTGTTGTTAAGCAAAATCTTTTTATTTTCCGTTTTTATCGTTCGCATACCGAACTTTACGGATTTTATATCGGTATGACCGTTACATTCATATTTAACTGTTGCCGTATATAAATTAGGATTAAATTCGTCCCAATAATCTATTTCGGAAATATCGTATCTGAAATAATCAACTTGTTTTGAATTAAACACCTTCGTTTCAAATATTTTTTCTCCAAGTAAATCTCCTTTTGGTGAAGTAACATTTACGGTAACAGTCGCTTTCTCCGTTTTAAACGGAGAATGTACATCCGATGTTTCAACAACTTTAAGCGTTATGCCTTTGTCATCTGTATATACTTGAATGCTGTCAATATGTTCTTTTTCTTCATATTGCAGTTCAATACGTCCGATAACACCGTTCCAATATCCTTGCGTATCGACACTGTATCCGCTTGCCATTGTATCAAGGTTTAGCAAATTTCTGTTGTCTATTTTCAGCGTAAACGTATGTCCGCCCGGTGTTATTTTTCCTGTTAAATTGTATATGTGAGGTGTGGACAGCTCAATTATTTGTCTGTCTGTTTTCACACCGTCTATCCATAATTCAGATGATATATTAACTCGCTCCATAAACAGTCTGACAGTTTTACCGTCTGTATCATTCGGAATGTTGACCGTTTTTTGCAGCCAAAGAGGAGCGATATATTCATATCGCTCTCTCGGTGCACGTACAGCCTCTTTTGATATTTTGTCAAAGTATTCTGTTTTTTTGCCTATCCTATTATCACAAGTTGAACCCGGAAGATTAAAATTATTATTTTCAAATTTTATGCTGTCTATTGTCTGACTATCGTCAATATCTGTTTTATAATTCCATTTTCCGCTTAAATCTATTGTTTTCATTGTATCACCTATTTTACTATATCTCTGAGTTCTGTGTGGCATTGATTTAATTCAAGTCCTTGTTTTGCATACTTTTGGGCATTATCATTATCACCTATACCCAAATATCCAAGCGCCGCCATAAGATTACAATGTACCTTATTGTTTTTATTTAAGTCACCTTCGAATATCAAGAAATCCGGTAATGATACAGCAAAGTAATCAATTTTCATTTCATCATTCATATGATTATTTGCATACTCAATAAATGCGTTAAATCTCTTTTTAGCCTCGTCTTTATCTCCAAGTGCCTCAATCGCTTTTGCAGAATAATACATCATCTGTGGCGGTTGGTCGTTATAATACATCGCCGAAGAAAGATTAAATTCACCCCTTGCTGCAAGTCTGTATGCCTGTTCGGACTTTTCCTTATCTTCATACAAGTTACCAAGCATATAATATATATCGTTATCCATATTACCGATTAACTTGCCCTCACCTAAATTATACGGATAAACGAGAGCTTTTTCAAGATATTCTATTGCTTTTTCTGTATTTTTTTCTGCTTTAGCCTTATTAATAAGCGCAATTCTGTACTGAGCAGGTATCTTACCTTCACCGCCCTCCCAAGGGTGGAAGTTATGGTTCATAATACGATTGTATGCGTTATCATATTCGCCGTTCATATTAAGCAACGTGATATATTCCGTATATAAATCGTCACGCTTTTCAAGTAAGTCGGAATTTTCATTCATATTTGCCAATCTCTTTTCAAGAGAGAAATTAAGTGTTTTGTACAGTTGATCAAGTTCAAAGAATATTCTTGCGTCACTCTTATCAATACTGAATGCTTTTTCCATTGCTTTTACCGCTAAGACACCGTCTTTTAATTTATTGTAATAAACAAGCGAAAGGTTTCTATACACTGTCGGAAGTTTTATATTATCCGCACACTTTTCCCATAATTCTTTTGATTCTTCCCATCTGCCTCTGTCATAGAACAAACAGCCAAGATAATAAGCAGCATAATTACCGCCGTTATATATTGCCTTTTCCAATACAGCTATATCTTCAAGTCTGTTCGGGAAACAATACAGGCTTTCAGAATTTTCAGCCGTATCAAGTTCTGATTTGTCATTTGTCAGTGCATACAGATAGTAATGTACCATAGGCTCATTGTCATTCGGTGCAAGTTTTAATATTTCGATTGCGTCATCTGTCAAATATGCTGACATATAGCTAAGTGCAAGTTCAATATAGTTATGATTGTCACCACGCATAACAGCTTGCATTTCGTCTAAGCCGTTACCGTTTAGTTTGTAAAGTTCATAATATGCACTGTGATCTAATGCGTCTATATTGCGTGTTTCTTTTGCAAATTCTGTTGCCTCTGTATTTTTTCCGAGTTTTCTGAGCAACGCCGATTTTAAAGTTCTTGCCTTTAAATTATGCATTCCCTTTACAAGCGACTTTTCTATATATTCCAACGCATCATTATAATCACCTCTGCCCGATGCAATACAGGCTAATTGATAAAATGCTTTATCCTGCATATTTCCGTCCCAAACAGCTTTATAAAACGCGTCAAATGCAGTATTGATTTTACCCTGTTTCTTTAATGATAATCCTAAATTATAATACGGTTCACAATCATATGGATTAGGATTTTTCCAAGTTGATGATTTAATAGCCTGTCTGAAATATTTTTCACTTTCCGCGAATCTGCCCTTATTATACAAATACTTTCCGTATCCGTTGTTAAGACGAATATCTGTTTCATCTCGCTTCAATCCCTCAAGGTAATAATCTTCAGGCGAATATGTAGCATGGCGATATTGCTCTAAATGTGTAGCCGCAAGGAACAGTTTTTCGGTTGTTTCCACAAATTGCGGCTCAGGCAATGCCTCTGCCGGATTAGGTGTTTCCTCGTTATTTTCGCCCATAGGAGTGTAGCTTAATAATTCGTTTCCGTCTTTATATACGGCAAGTGTAAGCTTTGTTTCATCAATGTTAGGCATAGGAACACTCTTTGTAAATATATCGGTCGGTGATATGTTTGCTTTTTCTTCAAACATCTTATTTCCGTCATAAACAAATTTGATTGTTACATCGTCAAGTTGTATCGGCGAATATACAGTTATATTAGCCGTATCGTTATCTAATTCAAGATTCATAACAACTTCTGTTGAAGCATTTTTAACCGCACCGACATTTTTGTATGGCATAAAGTATTGAACGAAAGTCTTTTCTTCATACGGTTTTAAGAACGTAAAGTCGGGCTGATTGTCTGTAAACATACCTGTCATAAGTTCAATATACGGACCGTTTTCGTCTGTAAGATTTCTGTCCCACGCTTTTCCGAAATCACCGTTACCCCAAGTCCATTGCTTTTTACCGGGTGAAACGTGATGGTCGGCTATATGAAGAAGTCCCGCATTTTTGGAATAATCGTAATTGCCTATAAAATTATAATCCGAATGATATGCCATATACGAAGTCGGTACAGGAATATTTTTGTATCTTGAAATATCCGTACCCGGTGCATAATCAACCTTATAATAAACTCCGTCGGCAATAGGAAACTTTGATACATCACGTTTGCCGTGATCCATTACCGCGTGAACATCCGGCGGGAATATTGATTGTGTATAGTCATTTACCGCAACGGCAGGATTTGCCCACCATAAAAATGTTTGAGGTCTGTCTGTCGGATTGTATACCTGACCTTTTATTTCAAGATATGCCTTGTCTGGGTATACAGTAAATCCCGCCATACCTTTCGTATGGAACATCTTTTCTGTTTCGCCTACCCATACCGTAATCGAACCGTCATTGTTTTCTTCGATTTTATAGTCAACAGGATCAAATGTGGACGGTCTGTGATGTTGCGGCCAGTTAAACTCAATACCTCCCGAAATCCATGGACCTGCCAAGCCTACAAGCGCTGGTTTTACAACTTCATTATAATAAACAGCATCATATCCGTTTGTTTTATCGTATAATCTTTGAATTTTACCGCCGATTTCAGGTAAAATCATTACAAGAATATAATCGTTTTCCAAGAAAATTGCGTTGTATTCTTTATCAGTCTTAACGTCCGAAACACCCTCGCATACAGGGTGCGGATAAACTCGTCCGCTTGAACCTTGATATACACGTTTTTCAAGAAACATAGGATTTTTGTCGTAATCAGAAATTTCATATGTAGGTATTGTAACTTTTTCTTGCTTTAATATAACCTTATCCATAATAATTGCTCCTTCGCATATCGTTTTATTTATGATTAGATTATACACCGCCAAATCCAAAAAATCATTAAGCATTATTGCTGTAAAATATGAAATTATTGCTTTTTATAAAGAAGTCAATGTTTTTTCGTCTGCCGACGCTGAAGCTTAATCTTGATCTGCGATCCATTCAATTTGTACCGTTCTGCAATATTTCATATACTTCAAATAACATTTCTGCCGCCACAATAATACTTAAAAATTTCTTTGACATTTTATTTACATCCGAAATATATTTTATATGTATATCTTACAATATTTTTTTATATAAATCATTCAATATATTGAACAATAGAATTTATTTTTTAGATATATTGACTTTTTTAATACACAATGATAAAATCATCAATGTTAGAGGGAATATAACGCCTTTGCCATCGCTTTCTCTTTGTTTATTTGTTGAATTTATTATAGCAATTGAACGTATTATGTTATAGTATACTCTGCACAAAAACCGACACTTTATTTAAACATTTCATACAATGATAAATGTTTTATCATTGACGGTACATTTTTTTTGATACACATTGATAATAGTTCGCATATAATAATTTTCTCACATTTTGTCGTATAATTCAATCTAAATCATATATATGTTCACTTTTATAAAAAAATAACCGTAGCATAAGCTACGGTTATCTGCTTTAAATTATTACTTTGAAGCCAAGAAGTCATTAATCTTCTTTACAAGTTCGTCAGCATCAACGCCGTGAACCATGCAAGCTTCCTCAAGTGATTCACCCTGTGATGCCGGGCAGCCAAGGCAGTGCATTCCGATACCCATTAGTATTGGAGCGATTTCTTCATCTATGCTTAAAGCCTCACCGATTAGAGTCTTTTTTGTTACTTGTGCCATTATTGTTTCCTCCTTTTTATATATTAAAACATTCTTCAAATTCTTGACCGTCAATAGTTTCCTTTTCAAGAAGTTTTTCAGCCACTCGTGTAAGTACAGCCATATTTTCAGTAAGAATTTGTTCAGTTTTCCGGTATTGTAAAGTCATTATATGCTTTACTTCCGCGTCAATATCTGCGGCTGTTTTTTCGGAATATGCTTTTGAGTGTGCAAAATCACGTCCGATAAACACTTCGCCGCCGTCATCATACGATACAGGGCCGATTGCCTCTGACATACCGTATTTTGTAACCATTTGACGTGCTATGTCAGTTGCACGTTGAATGTCACTTGACGCGCCTGTGCTGATGTCGTCCATTGTAAGTTCTTCGGCTACTCTGCCGCCAAGCATTACAATTATTCTGTCCAACATTTCATTTTTTGATGTGTACATTTTATCTTCATCAGGCACATACATCGTATATCCGCCTGCTCTGCCACGCGGTATTATTGACACCTTATGAATATGCGATGTTTTATCGACAAGTTTTGCCAAAACTGCATGGCCTGCCTCGTGAAATGCCGTAAGTTTCTTTTCTTTTTCGGTAATAATTCTCGAACGTTTTTCCGTTCCCATCATTACTTTTAAGTTTGCGTCCTCAATATCTTTTCTTGTTATTTCAAGATGGTTTCGTCTTGCCGCAAAAATAGCGGACTCATTCATTAAGTTTTCAAGGTCTGCACCCGAATAACCTGCTGTTGCTTTTGCGATCTCTTCCAAGTCAACGTCATTTGCCAAAGGCTTTTTAGCAGAATGAACTTTTAGAATAGCCTCTCTGCCCTTTACGTCAGGAACATCAACAACAATCTGTCGGTCAAAACGTCCCGGTCTTAAAAGTGCGGGATCAAGTATATCCGGACGGTTTGTAGCCGCCATCATTATAACGCCTTCATTTTCGCCAAATCCGTCCATTTCAACAAGCAACTGATTTAAAGTCTGTTCTCTTTCATCGTGACCGCCGCCCATACCGGCACCTCTTTTTCTGCCGACTGCGTCTATTTCATCTATAAACACAATACACGGTCTGTTTTTCTTTGCCTGTTCAAACAAATCTCTCACTCGCGATGCACCTACGCCGACATAAAGTTCAACGAAATCCGAACCGCTTATAGAGAAAAACGGAACTTTCGCCTCGCCGGCAACCGCCTTTGCAAGAAGTGTTTTACCCGTACCCGGCGAGCCGACAAGAAGTACACCCTTAGGTATTCTCGCACCAAGGCTTACAAACTTTTGAGGATTTTTCAAAAACTCGACTATTTCCGCAAGTTCGGCTTTTTCCTCATCAGCTCCCGCAACATCTTTAAATGTCACGTTCTTGGTGTTCTCATTAAGTCTTGCTCTGCTCTTTGTAAAATTGGTTGCACCCGAACCGCCTTTTCGCAAAAATCCGAAAAAGAACACACATATAAATACAATTATCAAAATTATATTTGTAACCGCCGTCCATGAAATCTTGGTTTCATAAGCCTCTTGCTTTAAAGTGCCTTTATCCATTTGGTCGTTCATTTCTTTTCCGACATCTGCCTGCAACGTGTCAAGTGACGGAATTTTCACCTTTGCTTTGTCACCGTTTGTAAGTGTCACCGTTACGGTATTTCCCGACACAAGCATCGAACTTACCTGTTCGGACTTTATACTGTTGACCAAATCAGAGTAAACCATTTTGGTCTGCGATGCACCGAATCCGACTGCGAACATATAAATCAGATACGCAACTACAAGCATTGCCACCCATACTCCGAGTCCTTTAAATCTTTTCTGCAACTGACTACCTCCTTAATTATCGTAAAATTCTATTTTTATACCTTTATCCTTGAAAGCAAAACGTTTGTCTATTCTGTTGCCGACTGCAGCAATTTCGCCGTTTATCTCAATTATCGGCACACTGTTTCGTTTATCTTTAGGAATTTTTTTATCTATAAAATATTCCTTTAATTTCTTCGTACCGTTCATACCCATAGGCTGAAATTTATCACCGTTTCGCCTGTTGCGTACAATGATTTTATCAGTCTTGTCACACGAAAGATATATTGCACCGTCTTTATTTCGCATATCCGTTTCAGATACCGAAATTTTTTTGTCAAGTTCCGAAATAAAAACTGTTTCACCGATATTAATACTGACTTCAAACGGCTGTGTTTCTTCTTTTTTGTGTTCAAGTATTATTTTGCCGTACTCGTTTTTTGCAACAATACCGTACGGCAAATTTATTTGTCTGCCGCTTGATTTATCGGCAAGCGACAATATATCCGCAACATATGTTGACGAAATATCGTTAAGACTGTTATAAATATCTCTTAACATCAATCTTAAAACACGTCTTTTTATCGCAATATCCGTCTTATTCAAATCTTCAATATTAACAGCACAATTTCTGATGTGCTTTTTATAAAAATCTTCCGCAATACCGTCAAGATAATCACTGTCATCTTTTATCAAGCAAGCATTTTCCGTAACGGTTTTAATAAAACTCGTGTTAAATTCCTTTTGAATATACGGAAGTAATGTGTGACGTATTTTATTGCGTGTGTAATCTTCTGTCAAATTTGTACTGTCTGTCATATATTCAAGTCCGTTATCACTGCAATATTTTTCGATTTCATCTCGTGAAACATTCAATATCGGACGAATTATATTTCCGCGGACATACGGTATTCCGCAAAGTCCGTTTGTCGTACTGCCACGCATAAAATTCATAATCAAAGTTTCGGCATTGTCATTTCTGTTATGCGCCGTTGCAACTTTGTTTATATCGTATTTTTCGCACAATTTATTAAAGAAATTATATCTCACATTTCTGCCGGCTGTTTCTTCTGACACATTTGTATCTTTTGCAATTTGGGGTATATCTGCATTTAACACAAAACATTCAATACCCAATTTTTTTGAAAAGTTTTCGGCAAAAAGTTCATCTCTCTTTGCCTCCTCGCCTCTTATGCCGTGATTAATATGAGCCGTATATAATTTTATGTCAAATTCATCTTTCAGCGACCAAAGTGCGTGAGTAAGACACACCGAATCCGCACCGCCCGAAAGACCGACCAGCACGCTGTCGCCGTTATTCAATAAATTATATTCACGCAAGGTCTTTTTAATAATATCTAAAACCATTATTCTTCCTTCAATGCAAATTCAACATTAGAAAACTTAGTATATTCACCTTTCCAACCAAGTTTAAACATACCGGTTTCACCGCTTCTGTTTTTTGCGACAATACATTCAGCCAAATTTTTATCCTCGGTATCGGGATTATAATATTCGTCACGATACAAAAACATAACCATATCGGCGTCCTGCTCGATAGCACCCGATTCACGCAAGTCCGAAAGCATGGGACGCTTATCGCTTCTCGATTCAGCCGCACGCGAAAGCTGTGAAAGTGCAATGACAGGAATATTAAGTTCCTTTGCAAGAATTTTTAACGAACGCGAAATTTCGGCAATTTCATTTTGTCTGCTCTCTGTTCTTCCGCTCGACTGCATTAACTGCAAATAGTCGATTACGATAAGTTCAAGATTTTTTGTCTGCTTTAATCGTCTGCATTTTGCACGGATTTCCGATACCGTTATTGACGCAGTATCGTCTATATACATCGGTGCAGTTGCAACTCTGTTTACTATTGCACCGATTTTTTCCCAATCTTCGCCTGTTATATCACCTGTTCTGATTTTATTTGAATTAACAAGTGCCTGGCTGCATATAATACGGTTTACAATCTGTTCTTTCGGCATTTCGAGGTTGAATATCGCAACGGTTTTTTTATCGGTAATACTGACGTGTTCCGCTATATTTACCGCAAAACTTGACTTACCCATACCCGGACGTCCGGCGATAAGAATAAGTTCGCCGCCATGAAAACCGCCCGTACGTCTGTTAAGTTCATCAAAACCTGTAGGCAAACCCGTTATACCGCTTTGATTTAAAGAGTTTTCAACAAGTTCCTGATAACTGCCCATGAATATCTCACTTATAGGAAGTATATCGCTCTTGTTGTTTGATGATGTAACGTCAAAAATAAGCTGTTCGGCTTGGTCGACTATTCTTTCGACTTTATCGTTCTGACCGTAAGCCATATCGGAAATATCGTTGGCACTTTTAATAAGTGTTCTCAAAACTGCCTTTTCCTTAATTATTTGCGAATAATACGTCATGTGCCTTGTTGTCGGCACATTTGTTGCCGCATTTCTCAAATAAGCGATACCTCCGACAGCCTCAAGTTTGTCGCTTTGGCTCAACTTATTTGAAACGGTAATAAAATCTATAGCCGCATTTTCGTTAAATAAATCAAGAATTACACTGAATATTTCCTTATTCTGTGGGAAGTAAAAATCTGACGGTCTAAGTATTTCAACCGACTCCGCAACACTGTGCGAATTAGTAAGAGCACTGCCTATTACAGCCAATTCCGCCTCTTGACTATATGGCAGTTCTCTGCCCATTACGTCAACAGGATTCGACATTTCTGCCATAAATCCATTACCTCCCCAAAGTTATATCTGTTCTACAACTACGTTTAACTTACCGACAACGCCTGTATAAATTTTTACGTCAACAGTCGTTGTTCCCAATGTCTTTATGCCGTCAGGCATAACAAATTTCTTTTTGTCAAGTTTGATGTGGTGTTGTGAAGTAAGCGCCTCTGCTACATCTTTTGATGTTACAGATCCAAAAAGTTTACCGTTTTCGCCTGCTTTAGCCTTTAGCACAACCTTGATTTCTTTCATTTTCTCTGCGATTGCATTTGCCTCTTCAAGCTCAACTTTTTTCTTGTATTCAAGAGATTCCTGCTTACCCTTCATTACGTTTATATTCGACTTTGTAGCCGGTTCGGCAAGACCTCTCGGCAAAAGATAGTTTCTTGCATAACCGTCAGATACATTTACCATCTGACCTTTTTTACCTTGTCCTTTTACATCTCTTGTCAATATAACTTGCATTGTCCTTCCTCCAATTAACTTTCATTATTTGCAACGTAATCAAAGACAGCCTTTTCAACGTCCTCAATTACCATATCTACATTTTTGTCTTTTACTTGTGCACCGGCAACGGTACTGTGTCCGCCGCCGCCGAGATACTCCATAATAAGCTGTACATTAATATCACCGAGCGAACGGGCGCTTATACCCACGCCGCCGTCCTGTGCATATACAACTATCGACGCACGAATATCACCTATATTAAGCATTTCATCAGCCGCCTGTGACGCTATCACTCTTATATTGGGATACTTTGTGTAACACTTTGCGACTGCAATCTGCGATACTATAATTTTCGATGTCTTTACAATATCGGCTCTGTGGTCATAGTCCTCTTTATTCACGTTAAACAGCTTTTTAACGTCTGCCGTATTCAGTCCCAAACGTCTTAAATATGAAGCCGCCTCAAATGTTCTGACACCTGTTTTTACTATAAAGTTCTTTGTATCCATCAAGATACCCGTATACAAACACTCCGCCTCAACGGTTGTAAGTGAACTTCCCAAATTCATATATTCCAATAATTCAGTAGCCATTTCACAAGTTGACGACGCATACGGTTCGTGATAAATAAGCGAACAAGGATTAATAAAATCAGTCGAACGTCTGTGGTGGTCGATAAGCACAACCTTACTTGCCTTTTCGATAAGTTTCGGGCATGGCAACATTGACGGTCTGTGCGTATCAAGCACAACTATCAATGTATCTGATGTAACGTTTTCGACTGCGTCGTCATTGCTTATAAACATACCTCTGTACTCACTCATTGCACGAAGGTCGTCATACATTTTTTTTATGGCCGGTGAATTGTTGTCATAGACAATATACGGCTTTTTGCCGAGCGTTCTGACTGCTCTCTGCAAGCCTACCGCCGCACCGAAGCAGTCATAGTCCGCACCGGAATGTCCCATAAATATTACTTTGTCGGAATTTTTTATAAAGTCTTTTAATGCAACAGCAATAGCTCTTGTTTTAACTCTTGTACTCTTTTCGTAATCACGAGCCTTACTGCCGTAAAATTTATACTGTGTATCGTCCTTTATGCTGACTTGGTCGCCTCCGCGTCCTAGTGCCATATCAAGTGCATTTCTTGCGTACATATCATTTTCCGACAGACTTCCGCCTACGCCGATACCGATACTGATACTTACCGGAAGTTTCATATCTTCACCGACTTTTCTCACCTTATACAATATATCAAACTTTTTACTGACATACTGTGCAAGATAGCGATGTTCAAAGAACATATAAAATCTGTCGCGGTCGGTTACTTTTAAAAGTGCATTCGATTCGTCTACCCATTCATTGATACATTTTCTTATTTGTGCCAAAATCTGTTGTTGCTCGTTGTCATTGACACGTTGCAATACATCGTCATAATTATCAATATTGATAATCGCAACATCTGTTTTTTCGTTAACGTATTTTCTTTTTAATTCATATTCAACAGTTCTGTCAATAAGATAAATATATACGGATACCTTGTCCTCATCTTCGGAAATACTTATATTTCTGTTTCTGATTGTATTTGCAATAAGCAAATATCGCTTATCGTCAATTCGTATACGTTTTTCATAGTGTGAGGCTGATTTTAAAATTTCTCCCCACTTTATATCGGATATTGAATTTTCGAGTTTTGTGTCAAAAAGGTCCTTATTAAAAAACAATTCCGAAAATTTGCCGTTGTACCAGCATATGGAACCGTCTATATGCACAACAACGATAGGTATAGGAAAAGAGTCCATAATATTTGCCGAAATCGAATTTGAGCTTTTTGCCATAATTTCAAGAAAATTATTAACACTCTCATTTCTTTTATTTCTTATAAAAATAACCGCACAAAATGCTATTATCCCCGCAATTATCTCTAATATTGCTATAACCTTGCCTTTAATCGCATAACTGAGTACACCGCTTATGATCAAAAGCAGTGCTGATGCAAATGCTATCTTAATGCAAGTTTTAACAACTTGTCCGTAATGTTTTCTCATAAGTCCCTCCAAAGTGCATTGATGCACTGTAAGCCTTAGCGGCTCTTTAAATATTTCTTTAGTTCCGACATATCCGAAAACTCTATCTCAAGTTCGTGTCCGTTTTCTTCACCTATGCCGAGAAGTTCGGAAATTTTTTTATCTATGCTTGCATAACCGATTCCCAACCGTCTTGCAAGTATGTAATCCATAGCAATAACCGTTGCTATTTCATTTGTAACACTCTCATAATCGCCTATTTCGTCATAGTCCGCAAGAGTTCTGTAAAGATGTGCTATCTCCGATAAAATCTCACCTTTTATCATATCAATAGCTTTTAGATTTGTTGAAATGTTCATAATGATGCCTCCAATGATGTAATTAATTTTGTGTAGTCCTATCTGATACTATATTCTACCACAAACTTCATATCAAGTCAACATCATTAAAGAACTTTGCCATAAAGCAACAAAAACACTCTTTATGAGTGTTTTTGTTAGCATATTATATATTTTCCGCAATAAGTTTAGCCATTTCCTTACAGCCAACCTTTTTCATACCGTCTGACATAATATCGGTTGTTCTGTAATTTTGGTCAAGTACCTTATCTACTGCGTCATTTATTGCCTTTGCTTCTTCTACAAGACCGAATGACATTTCAAGCATCATAGCGGCTGAAACAATGGTTGCAATAGGGTTTGCAATATCCATACCTGCAATATCAGGAGCACTGCCGTGAATCGGTTCGTACATACCGCATTTTGTTGCGCCAAGTGACGCTGACGGCAACATACCGATTGAACCTGCAATAGCACTTGAAAGGTCTGAAAGAATATCTCCGAATATATTTGATGTAACGATTACGTCAAATTGTGCCGGATTAATTGCAAGCTGCATAGCTGCATTATCAACATACATATGAGTAAGCTCAACTTCGGGATAGTCTGCCGAAAGCTCAATCATAGTCTTTCTCCAAAGTCTTGAAGATTCAAGTACGTTGGCCTTATCAACAGATACAACTCTCTTATCTCTAAGCATAGCTGTTTCAAATGCAATTTTACCTATTCTCTTGATTTCTTCAACTGAATACTTTTCTGTATCCGACGCCCATGAGCCGTCCTCTGCTTTCTTTCTTTCACCGAAGTAAATACCGCCTGTAAGTTCGCGGACAACCATTACGTTAAGTCCTTTTTCAAGCTTTTCGTCTTTAAGCGGTGACGCGTCCTTCAGCTGCGGCTTTAGGATTGACGGACGAAGATTTGAATATAATTCAAGAGCCTTTCTTATACCCAAAAGTCCTTTTTCAGGTCTGTTTTCAGACGGTTGTGAATCCCACTTCGGACCGCCGACTGCACCTAAAAGCACACTGTCTGATTTTTTACAAATATCAACTGTTTCCTGCGGAAGCGGTACGCCGTACTTATCTATGGCACAACCGCCCATATATACTTCCTGATAATTAAATTTGTGTCCGTACTTTTTGCTTACCGCGTCAAGAACTGTAACAGCACCCGATACGATTTCAGGACCAATTCCGTCACCCGGTATAAGTGCAATATTAAATTCAGCCATTTTATTACATTCCTTTCTTTATGTACTCAACCAAACCGCCTGCATTGATAATGCCCTGCATAAATTCAGGAAATGCAACTGCTTGATAAGTCTTATTCTTTGTCTTGTTTGTGATAACACCTGTATCGAAATCAACTTCTACTTCATTGCCCTCGTCTATATCCTCTGACGCCTCGGCACATTCAAGAATAGGAAGTCCGATATTAATAGCGTTACGATAGAAAATTCTTGCAAAATCCTTTGCGATTACGCATGAAATACCGCTTGCTTTTATAGCGATAGGTGCGTGTTCTCTTGATGAACCGCAGCCGAAGTTTGCACCGCCGACCATAATGTCGCCGTCTTTAACTTTATTTACAAATTCTTTATCTATATCTTCCATACAGTGTGACGCAAGTTCCTTATGGTCTGTTGTGTTAAGGTATCTTGCCGGAATTATTACGTCTGTATCAATGTTATCTCCGTATTTAATAACTTTTCCGTTTGCTTTCATATTAATCCTCCGTTCCAAACTCAACTCAAAATCAATTTTAAGTTGTGAAGTTTATTTTTTACATTACTTCTTCAGGTGCTGTTATCTTACCCGTTACAGCACTTGCGGCCGCAACTTCAGGACTCGCAAGATAAACTTCACTGTCAACGTGTCCCATACGTCCGATAAAGTTTCTGTTTGTTGTAGAAACACATCTTTCGCCTTCTGCCAAAATACCCATATGACCGCCAAGACACGGTCCGCATGTAGGTGCCGAAATTACACAGCCTGCCTCAACAAGTGTCGATAATGTACCGTCTTTTAATGCTTCAAGGTAAATTGCCTGTGTTGCAGGGAATACGATAACTCTTATACCCTTTTTAACGTGCTTACCCTTTAGAATTTCAGCCGCATGACGTAAATCCGAAATACGTCCGTTTGTACATGAACCTATTACAACCTGGTCAATTTCAACATTGCCCCAGTTTTCCGGTGTTCTTGCATTTTCAGGCAAGTGAGGGAATGCAACCGTATGAGGAACTGTTGCAAGGTCGATGTCTATTGTCTGTACATATTCAGCGTCATCATCAGCTTTAAATACTGTATATTCTTTATCAGAATGGTCTTTCATATATTCAACAGTCAAATCGTCAACTTCAAATATACCGTTTTTAGCACCTGCTTCAATAGCCATATTTGCGATTGAGAAACGGTCGTCCATAGTAAGAGTGTGCATACCCTCACCTGTAAATTCCATTGACTTGTAAAGTGCACCGTCAACACCAATCATACCGATTATATGTAAAATAAGGTCCTTACCGCTTGTGTATTTGTTAAGCTTACCTGTCAGGTTAATTTTAATAGCCTCGGGAACTTTGAACCAAGCCTTACCTGTTGCCATACCGGCTGCCATATCTGTTGAGCCGACACCTGTTGAAAAAGCACCCAATGCACCGTATGTACAAGTATGTGAGTCTGCTCCGATAACAACGTCACCTGCAACTACCAAGCCTTTTTCAGGAAGAAGTGCGTGCTCGATACCGACTTCGCCGACTTCAAAATAGTTTACAATATCCTGCTCCTTTGCAAAAGTTCTGACCTTTAATGCCTGCTGAGCAGACTTAATATCCTTATTCGGTGTAAAGTGGTCAGGAACAAGAGCAACTTTTGCTTTATCAAATACTCCGTCAAGTCCTATCTTATCAAATTCTCCTATTGCAACAGGAGTTGTTATGTCGTTGCCAAGAACTAAGTTTAAATTCGCCATAATAAGTTCTCCGGCTTTAACACTTTCCTTTCCTGCGGCATTCGCAAGAATTTTTTGCGTCATAGTCATTCCCATAACAAAAACCTTCCTTTCCGAAATGTTTATTTTACTTTTATTACTATTGAATTATAGCACAACAAGTGATATAATTCAAATATATATAATTTATATTATACATAAAAATAACTTATACGAGGTGTCAAATGTATAACTACGATAATCTTTCCAAATACAAGGTATTTCTTTGTGTTGCCGAGTGCGGCAGTATCTCTCAATCTGCCGAGCAACTTTATATTTCTCAGCCCGCTGTAAGTATGACAATAAAAAAGCTTGAAGAAAGTCTTGGAACAACTTTGTTTTTACGAAAACCGAGAGGTGTTGTTCTGACCGAAAACGGCAGACTTCTTTATGACGGCGTAAAACAAGCATTAAATATGCTCTCCGATACCGAAAGCAATTTAAAGCACCTTGAAAACAACGGCAGACTTCGCATTGCCGCAAGTAATGTGCTTTGCAAGTACCTGCTTATGCCCTATCTTCAAAAATTCACCGAAAAATATCCTTTCACCGATGTTTCCATAACTTGTACATCATCTGCAAATGCACATAAAATGCTTGAAGAGTGTAAAATCGACGTTGCGCTTATGGCAAAGCCCGACAACATCAGCGGTCTTGAATATTATCCGCTCGGTGCAATACAGGACACATTCGTCTGTACTCCGTCATACTTGAAACGTCTTAACTGCAACGGTTTTGAAATTTTTGAACGTGGCAATATTATGCTTTTAAACAAAGACAACGTTTCCCGTATGCATATTAACAACTACTATGCCGAAAACAATATCAATCCTACGCATATCCTTGAAGTGAACGATATGGATATGCTTATTGAATTTGCCAAAATCGGCATAGGTGTTTCTTGTGTGGTAAAGCAGTTTGTAAAAAACGAATTATCTAACGGCTCACTTATCGAAATAAATCTGCCTAATGCAATACCGCCACGCGAAACAGGCTTTTTATATAATCAAAATATTCAGCCGTTTAATGATAATATTTTAAGGCTTATCAACATTAATTGATTATAGACAAAACCTTTACGGCTTTGTCTGCTTTATTTTGGGGAGTTTGATGGCGTATCGGAAAGACATCCAACGCTCGCAGAGCGGTTTTGCCGTAGGCAAAACTACTGAAAAAGCTAACCTCAAGTTTCAATCATTTCTGGCGACATGCGCGGCAGAAATGGCTTAAAATCTAAAGTTTCGACTTTGGAGGAACTTTAGATTTTTCTCTGAAAATACTCAAAAATTACATCAGCATGATGTGATTTTTGGAGCTGTCGACATTTTGTCGACAGGCTCTCTATTAATTAATCTTTTTCACCTTTGCAAATGCCGCCATAAGGCGTTTAAAACCGATACTTTCAAATTGAATTTCAAGAATACAGTCATTTCCGCAAGGAGTGGCTTTCAGAATTTCTCCGCGTCCGAATGTTCTGTGTTCAACGGCATCACCGGCTTTGAATTTAGAATAGTCGGTTGAACCACTTGATTTTACACTGCTGCCAAACCCTTTTGTCATATAAACTTCTTTTTTCGGTGCAGACGCATTACGCACTCCTAAGTCTTGCATTACCTTTGCAACTTTCGGTTGCAGCGTTGTCTTGTCCTCAAGATATTCAACAGGTATTTCCCTGAAAAATCTTGACGCGGTTGTCGGCATTGTTTTACCGTGAATAGTTCTGCTTATCGTTTTGGTGATATAAAGCTGTTCTTTCGCTCTCGTTATCGCAACATAGCAAAGACGTCTTTCTTCTTCTATATCATCGTCCGATTCCATTGAGCGCATTCCCGGGAACAATCCTTCTTCAAGACCGCTCAAGAATACAATCGGGAATTCAAGACCTTTTGCACTGTGAATAGTCATAAGTACCGCACTGTCCTCATTTTCGTCATATCCGTCTATATCCGAAACAAGACTTATATTTTCCAAAAATTCACCCAGTGTATTCCCCGTTTCTTCATTCTTCTCAAACTCGGTAATAACAGAAATAAATTCGCCCAAGTTTTCTATTCTTGTCTTACTTTCCGTTGTATCTTCCATTACAAGTGCCGGCATATATCCTGTATCATTCAATATTCTTCCCGTAAGATCTTCAATCGTAACGGTATCTTTAAGTTTGATAAGTGATTGTATTATTTCCGAAAAACTAAGTAATTTTTTTATAGCCGTTTTAAATTCAGGGTAATCGTCCGCGTGAGAAATAACATCATAAAGACTTGTTTCCTTTTCACGTGCAATATTTCTCGCTTTTTCAAGCGTTGCGTTACCGATTTTTCTTTTCGGCTCATTGATAATTCTTGCCAGACTTACATCATCATTCGGATTATATACAACTCTCAAATATGCAATTATATCCTTAATTTCCTTACGATCATAGAATCGAAGTCCCGAAAGGACTTTGTACGGAACAGACTCACGCATAAGCATTTCTTCTATTACACGCGACTGTGCATTTGTTCTGTACAGTATCGCACAATCCGAAAATGAACCTTGTTCATCGAAATGCTTTTTTATCTGACGTGCAATATATCTTGCCTCGTCATATTCGTTTGTACCCGTGTATACAAAAACTTTGTTTCCGTCACCGTTTGACGTCCACAACGATTTACCCATTCTACCCTTATTGTTAGATATAACGCTGTTTGCGGCATCAAGGATATTTTGCGTTGAACGGTAATTTTGGTCAAGCGTTATCTTTTGTACATCAGAGTAATCATCTTCAAAATTAAGAATATTTCCGATATTTGCACCTCTGAATTTATAAATACTTTGGTCGTCATCACCGACAACGCAAAGATTTCTGTTTGCCTGTGCAAGAAGATTTATAAGAAGATACTGCGAATTGTTCGTATCCTGATACTCATCAACAAGTATGTACTGAAACTTATCTTGATATTTTGACAATACATCGGGATTTTCACTTAAAATCTTAACTGTATTCAAAATAATATCGTCAAAATCGACTGCATTGTTTTTTCTCAGTTTTGTTTGGTATCTGTAATATATTTTTGCGATTATGCTCATACGATAATCGCTTTTGTAAACATTTTCAAAAGTTGCCGCATCCATCAAGTCATTTTTTGCGTTACTTATTATAGACAACACGTTTCTGACAGGAAAACTTTTTTCGTCAATGTCAAGTTCTCTTAGACATTCTTTCATAACAGTCTTTGTATCTGCTGTATCGTAAATTACAAAATCACGGCTGTAACCAAGCAAATCAATACAACTACGCAAAATTCTGACGCAAACCGAGTGAAATGTACCAATCCACATATCTTTTGCGGTATCACCCAAAAGTCTTTCAATACGGTCTTTCATTTCTCTTGCGGCTTTGTTTGTAAAAGTTATCGCTAAAATATTCCAAGGACGTATATGTTTTTCGGAAATCATATATGCAATTCTGTTTACAAGCACCGTTGTTTTTCCGCTTCCCGCACCTGCAAGCACAAGAACAGGACCTTCCGTTGCCAATACAGCCTCTTTTTGCCTTTCGTTAAGTTTATCTAACATATTATTCATCAAATGTTCTCCTAAAATCGTTTTCATTTTATTATATCATAACAACGAAGGCGGCTGAATGTCGCCGCAGTATTATGATACAATGTTCTCCGAAACATAAAAATCTTTGATTTTTTGTATGTTTCGTGAGGTTATTATACCACATATTCAGAAAAAACACAAACTTTTAAAACCATTTCTTCAATAAGTTTTTCAGTATAAACGTGTCGAATTTCGGCAAATTTAAGTGTAGAAAGGCGGTGAATAATTTGAAAAAAGTTTCCTGTAAAATAGTAGTTTTTCTTCTTTTAAATTTGTGTATTTTCACAAGCGTTTATGCCGATGAAATCAAAGTCGTTCCTATCGGTAAAGCGGTAGGCGTAAAGATATATACCGACGGCTTGCTCGTTGTCGGGACATCGGAAGTAAACGGTGAAAATGTTTCAAAAAAATACGGTATAAAGATAAATGACAGAATAGAAAAAATAAATAATCAACTCATCAACAGTACAGAAGAATTTTCAAAGACCGTAAATGAAAATCCAAGCGGTGTGGCACTTTCAATAAAGCGGGATAATCAAGATATTTTGATTAATGCCGTTCCCGTTTTATCGGAAGACAATATATACCGTTTAGGTCTTTGGGTGCGTGACAGTACCGCCGGAATCGGTACTGTGACTTATTACAATCCCCAAAACAACAGCTTTGCCGCACTCGGTCACGGAATAAACGATATTGATACAGGTAATATTTTATCCGTTAAATCAGGAAATATTCTTAATTGCGATATTTTATCTGTATCAAAAAGTTCAAAAGGTCATCCCGGAGAAATTAACGGTGCGTTTGACGGTAATACAATAGGTAATATCAGTATAAATTCACAAATAGGTATTTACGGAAATATGTCTTGCGATGAATTTTCCTCTGATAATACCATACCCGTTGCCGCAAAGGAACAGATAGGCGAAAGTGACGCGTATATACTTTCAGACGTTATAGGGCAAAAAACGGAAAAATACTCGATAAAAATAAACAAAATCACAAACGATTCCGACAAAGGATTGATTATTGAAATTACCGACCCTCGTTTAATCGACTGCACAGGCGGAATTGTTCAGGGTATGAGCGGCTCGCCGATTATACAAAACGGTATGCTTATAGGTGCGGTAACTCATGTATTTGTAAACAATCCCACAAAAGGATATGGTACTCTTGCTGAAAATATGATTGACATGACTAACACCATAGATTAAAAAAATCAAAAATCACATCAAAATTGATGTGATTTTTGAGCTGTATTAAATTTCAATAAGTTCTTTCGGTGATGATGTCAGATTTACCGCTTTACCGTTTTGTACAACGATTAAATCTTCAATTCTTACACCGCCGAAACCGTCTATATAAATTCCCGGTTCAACCGTAATTACGTTACCGTTTTGCACAACAGCATTGTTTTTAGGTGAAAATGACGGATTTTCGTGAATTTCAATACCGACACTGTGTCCAAGACTGTGACCGAAGTTCTCACCGTAACCTGCGTCGGTTATAATCTTTCGTGCCACTCCGTCCACTTCACTGCACTTCATACCTGCTTTAATTGCGTCTATTGCAGTGGTTTGTGCTTTTAAAACTGTATTGTAAATTTCTTTTTGTTTATCATTCGCTTTGCCGACAACTACTGTTCTTGTCATATCCGAACAGTAACCCTCGAAAACACAGCCGAAATCCAAAGTAAGAAAATCTCCGTTTTCGATTTTTTTATCGGTAGCTATGCCGTGCGGCATTGCCGAACGAATACCCGATGCGGAAATAGTGTCAAACGACAATGCAGTCGCACCTTGTTTTTTCATAAAGAACTCCAAATCAAGTGCTATTTCTCTTTCGGTTACTCCCTCTTTAATTCTGCCTAAAACATATTCAAATGCCATATCTCCAATTTTTTCGGCTTCTGCAATTTTTTTAATTTCGCATTCGTCTTTTATTTCTCGCGGTTTGTTTATAAGATTTTGCATTTCAACAAAATCTTGTCCGTCTTTTAGTTTTGCTCTTATTCGCTTATTTTCTCCGACGCTCATATATGATTCTTCAAAACCTATATATTTTTCGTCTATTCTTGAAAATATTTTTTCAAAACCTTTTGCAATATCAATCACTTCAAAGCCTTTTGCTTGCTCACGCGCCTGTATTGTGTATCGCGAATCTGTGATAATATACTTGCCACTGTGCGAAATAAGCAAATATGCGTCCTCTGACGTGAAACCGCTGTAATAAAATATATTCGGATAGCTTGATATAAAAACCGCCTCGTTATCGTGCATTTTTTCGCACAGTTTATCTATTCTGCTCTGCATACCAATGCCTCCAATGCAAGTTCATACCCCTTAAATCCCAAACCGCAAATCTGTCCTATACATTCAGGTACGATAACAGATGTATGTCTGAACTCTTCACGTTTATGGATATTTGAAATATGTACTTCGATTACATCCATTTTAACCGAACCGAACGCATCTCTGATAGCATACGAATAATGAGTAAATGCCCCCGGATTTATTATAATGCCGTTGTAATTACCCATTGCACTGTGTATTTTTTCAACGATTTCGCCCTCAAAATTGCTTTGAAAAAAATCAACCTCAACACCAAGTTCATCTGCTTTTTTTCTGATGTTGTTTTCCAAATCGTCAAGAGTGCTGTTTCCGTATATTCCCGGTTCTCTGATACCAAGCATATTTAAGTTTACGCCGTTTATAACAAGATACTTCTTCAATATATCCCAATCCTCTCGTATTATAATGTTTCTATTTCTTTCATAAGTTCATCGACAAGGCTGTCTTGAGGTACTTTCTTTATAATCTCGCCTTTTTTGAAAATAAGTCCCTCACCTTTTCCGCCTGCAATTCCTATATCAGCCTCTCTCGCTTCACCGGGTCCGTTTACCGCACAACCCATAACGGCGATTTTAATAGGTTTATCAATATTTGCGGCACGTTTTTCAACTTCGTTTGCGATTGAAATAAGGTCAAGTTGAGTTCTTCCGCAAGTCGGACACGAAACTATCTCCGCACCTGTTTTTCTCATACCCAAAACCTTTTGAATATCATACGCCGCATAAATTTCTTCAACAGGGTTTGCCGTAAGCGAAACACGCATAGTATCGCCTATTCCTTCTGCCAAAAGTGCACCAATTCCGACAGCCGATTTAACCGTTCCGCCTTTTAACGTACCGGATTCGGTTACACCGATATGCAACGGAATATCCGATATTTCATTGAATTTTCTGTATGCGCAAAGCATTTTCGGAACGTCTGAAATCTTAATTGACACAACCACATTATTAAAATTAAGTTCGTCAAGAATTGCAACGTGTCCCATAGCACTTTCCACAAGTGCGTCGGCAGTTACACCACCGTATTTTTGAAGTAATTCTCTTTCAAGCGAACCGCCGTTGACGCCGATTCTGATAGGGATTTCTCTTTCCTTTGCCATTTCGACAACTTGCTTTACTCTGTCGCGGTCACCGATATTGCCGGGATTAATTCTGACTTTATCCGCACCGTTTTTCATACATTCCAACGCAAGACGATAATCAAAATGTATATCGACAACAAGCGGTATATGAATTTGCTTTTTTATATCCGCTACGGCTTTAGCCGCAACCATATCAGGCACAGCAACACGAATTATCTCGCAGCCTGCATTTTCAAGTTCATGTATCTGATTTACCGTTGCTTTGACATCTCTTGTGTCGGTATTACACATAGACTGAATTGCAACGGGATTGTCACCGCCGATTTTCACACCGCCTATATTTACAATTCTTTTTTGTTTTCTCATAAATATTAACCTCACTTATTGAATAATCGCATTATATCGTGGAATGATACGAACACAATGAATGCCAATAACAATAACATTCCGACTGCATGAACTATCCCCTCTTTTTCAGGCGGAATAGCCTTTCTGCGTATCATTTCAATCAGTACAAACAATATTCTTCCGCCGTCAAGTGCAGGTATCGGAAGAAGATTGAATATTCCCAGATTTATTGTCAAAAGTGCAACCAAGTTAAGCACATAAAGCCAACTGTAACTGCCCGAATTAACCGCGTTGTTCACTTCGCTTACAATTCCGACAGGTCCTGACATTTGGTCTACTCCGACCTTACCTGTTATCATCTGCCAGAATGACTGATACACAAGCTTAACCACAAATTCGGTTTCATTTAAAGCCTCTCCCCAAACATTAAATATCGTTATATCCTTTGTTTTAGGTGTAAAGCCTATTATATATCTTGTGCTTGTTTCCGACTGACCTACAATCGAATCGTCCTTAGGCATTTTATCGGAATATTCCACAAACTGACCTGTTGTGTATCCGTTTATTGTACTGTCGACTTGCACGCCGTTTTCTCCGTAAGTTGTTTTGACAATTTGCTCCGTCGGCATAAATGAATAGTCGATTTTTTCACCGTTTCTTAAAACCGTTACGGTTGCCTGTTCGTCTTTTTTGAAATTTTGAGTATAAAGCGAAATATCATTATAGAAATTGATTTTCTTTCCGTTAATCTTTATAATCTTATCATTCGGCTGTACTCCGACTTGTTCTATATAGCTGTGCGGAACAACCGTATCAATAACATTTGTTCGTGCAGGTGACGTTGACGGAACGATAACAAGAAACAGTACAAAACCCAAAATGATATTAAAAACACCGCCTGCCAAAAGCACAAGCAATCTTTTCCACGGCTTTTGATTTGAAAAAGCTCGCGGATCGGTATTGTCGGCTTCATCTTCGCCCTCAAATTTACAATAACCGCCAAGCGGCAAAATTCTTATTGAGTATTGTGTTTCGCCTTTCTTTTTCTTGAATATTGCAGGTCCCATTCCAACAGAAAATTCATCAACTTTAAAGTTCAGCATTTTTGCAACAATAAAGTGACCGAATTCGTGCAGTGAAACCATTACAAGGAACATTACAACAGATACAATCGCAGTTATCAAATTAAACTCTCCTTTTCAAATCTATATACAATCTCACGGGCTAACTTATCTGTTTCCCATATATCCGAAATTGTCGGATTTTCGATATTTTTAATCTCGCTCATTGCCTTTGCGATAGCGTCGGATATACCGAGATAAGATATTTTACCTTGCATAAACAACTCAACCGCCGCCTCATCGGCACTGTTAAATACAGTCGGTTTTATACCGCCGTCTTTAAGTGCATCATATGCCAATTTCAACGCATAAAACGTGTCTGTGTCGGGTTCGTCAAATGTAAGTGACGGATACTTTGTAAAGTCAAGTTCGTTATTCTTCATCGGAAGTCTGTTCGGATACGTCAATGCGTACTGTATAGGAAGTCGCATATCAGGTGCACCGAGCTGTGCAATTACTCCGTTATCCACGAACTCAACCATTGAATGTACAACGCTCTGTCTGTGTACCAAAACTTTTATGTTATCCGTTCCGAAAAGCCACTTCGCCTCCATAACTTCAAGTCCTTTATTGACAAGCGTTGATGAATCTATCGTAACCTTTGCACCCATATTCCAATTAGGGTGTTTTAATGCGTCCTCAGGTTTTATGTCAACCAGTTCTTCACGTTTTTTCCCAAAGAACGGACCGCCCGATGCGGTTAAAAGTATTCTCTTTACTTCGCGTCTGTCCTTACAGCCTTGAAGTGACTGAAATATCGCACTGTGTTCACTGTCTACGGGAAGTATCGCAACTCCGTTTTCCTTTGCCAAATCCATAACGATATGACCGCCTGTTACAAGCGTTTCCTTATTCGCAAGAGCAATATTTTTCTTTGCCTTTATTGCCTCTATTGTAGGCTCAAGTCCCGAAATACCGACAACCGCGGTTACAACCGTATCAGCACTGTCAGCCGTTGCCGTTTCTATAAGACCTTCTTTTCCTTGTACTACTTTTATATCGGTATCGGCAAGCTTGATTTTCAAATCCTTAGCCTTTCCTTCATCGGTAAGGCACACCGTTTTCGGTTTAAACTCTCTCGCCTGTTTTTCAATCAAATCAATATTTGAATGTGCAGACATTGCCTCTATTTTTATACCCTTGTATTCGCGGGCAATTTCAAGAGTCTGTGTACCGATTGAGCCTGTTGACCCCAATACCGCTATTTTCTTTTCAAATTCCATTTGTCTTTTCTCCAATTAATTTGACATTCCCTACATAACTCCAAAAATTACCATCGGCAATATATACATAATAGGTGCTATAAACATAACGCTGTCAAATCTGTCCATAAATCCGCCGTGTCCCGGGAATATCCAACCGAAATCTTTTATTCCTGTATCGCGTTTGATAGCCGAAGCAATCAAATCGCCGAGCTGTGACAATGCACCGCCTACAAGACCGTAAACCGCACCCTCAACAACTACATTGCTCCACTGCAACATATTTGTATCAAATACATTTTTCACAATCAATAGATATACAATACATATAACCATTGCACCGACAACACCACCGACAGAGCCTTCAACCGTTTTATTTGGGCTGACGTGAGGTATCAGTTTGTGTTTGCCTAAAAATCTGCCTGTAAAATATGCAAACGTATCACACGACCACGCACATATAAATGTTAAAAGCATGGTAGCAGTATCAAACGTTTCTTTTGCAAGCCACACGCAACTCATCGAAAGTACAATATATATAGTTAAGAAACCGTTTGAAAGTATATCCTTATAATTTCTTTTACCGTGCTTTGCCACTACTGTAATCATATGCAGTGCTATGATAAAAATTATACCTATTGACGCAGTTGCCCATGCAAAAGTATCCCACTCTATTGCTTTACAAAAATAAATTGATGACATCAATATAACAGCCGAAATAAATCCGATAGTTTTCATACCCAAATCGGCTTTTGTCGCACTGTAACACTCATATAGCATAAATAATATAACCGCCGCAAGTGCAACTGTAAAGCATATCGGCGGTAAAAACAGTATACCAACAAATACCGCCAATGCCACCACCGACGTTATAATTCTCTTAACCATTTTTACACACCCCCAAATCTTCTGCCTCTGTTTTGAAAATCGATTATAGCCTTATGTAAATCAGCCGGTTTAAAATCAGGCCATAGCTTATCGGTAAACCACATTTCCGCATAGCTTACCTGCCAAAGCATAAAGTTTGACAATCTCTGCTCACCGCTTGTTCTGATAAGCAAGTCAACGTCAGGCTGATTTGCGGTATACAAATAGCTTGAAAAAACTTCATCGTCAATATCATCAACATTCTGCTTGCCGTCCTTAACGTCCTTACAGATATTTTTTACCGCATTGACAATTTCTTCACGACCGCCGTAGTTAAGAGCGATATTCATAACAATTCCTGTATTATTCTTTGTAAAATTCTCTGTCTTTATAATCTGCCGGCAAATTTCTTCGGACAGACCTTTTCTTGAACCGATTACACGAATAACGACATTCTCTCCCGAAAGAGTTTTTTCAGCATTTCTCAGATAGTCAAGCAAAAGCGACATAAGATAGTCTACTTCTTCTTTCGGTCGTTTCCAATTTTCCGTTGAAAAAGCATATACCGTTATATACTTTACACCGAGATTATTTGCCTCTGTGATAATTTTTTTCAGTGAATCCGCTCCGGCACTGTGTCCGGCACTTCTCGGCAAACCTCTTTTTTTCGCCCATCTGCCGTTACCGTCCATTATAATTCCGATATGCTGCGGAAGTCTTGACATATCTATTTCATTGATTTTCTTTTTCTTTGAAAAAAACATACGATACCTCTCTATTTAGCACAATACCGGCAGACTTAGCCTGCCGGTCATATGCGTAGTGATTTTAATTATCAAACCTCAAGGATTTCTTTTTCCTTTGCGGCACTGATATTATCAATTTCTTTAATATACTTATCTGTCAAGTTTTGTATATCCTTTTCTGTTTCTTTCAAATCGTCCTCTGTGATTTCGCCGTCTTTCTTCATAGCCTTGTACTTATCCATTGCGTCACGTCTTGCATTACGGATTTGTACCTTTGCTTCTTCTGTATACTTCTTTACAGTCTTAACAAGTTCTTTTCTTCTTTCCTCTGTCAGCGGAGGGAAGTTAAGTCTTATAACCTTACCGTCATTTTGAGGTGCTATACCAATATCAGACGCATTGATTGCCTTTTCGATTTCCTTTAAAACGCTTGCGTCCCAAGGTTGAATAACAAGTAATCTCGGTTCAGGTGATGAGATTGAACCTACCTGTTGGACAGGCGTCATTGTACCGTAGTAATCAATAGCAACTTTATCAAGTACAGACGCGTTTGCACGTCCTGCACGGATTGTCTTTAATTCACCCGCATAACCGTTTATTCTTTTTTCCATCTTTTCTTCAATTTCAGGATACTTACCCATTTTAAAATTCCTCCTTAAATATATCAATTAATCTTAAAGTTTACCCTCATTATTTACAAGTGTACCGATTTTTTCGCCTTTTACCGCTCTTACAATGTTTTCAGGGTCGCTAAGACCGAAAACAAGTATAGGCATATTATTATCACGACACATTGATGCCGCAGTTGAATCCATTACGCCGAGATTTTTTGAAAGTATATCACTGAATGAAAGTACATCATATTTCTTTGCGTCAGGATTTATATTAGGGTCGCTGTCATATACTGCATCAACTTTCTTTGCAAGTAATATAACCTGTGAATCTGTTTCAACTGCACGAAGTGCGGCGGCTGTATCTGTTGACATAAACGGATTACCTGTTCCGCAGCCGAATATTACTACTCTGCCCTTTTCAAGATGTCTTTCAGCCTTACCTCTGATATAAGGTTCTGCCACCTGTCGCATTTCAATCGCAGTCTGCACTCTTGTAGGTACATTGCAGTTTTCAAGTGCACTGCAAAGTGCCAACGCATTTATCGCAGTTGCAAGCATACCCATATGGTCAGCTCTTGTTCTGTCCATATTTTCACTGCTTCGTCCTCTCCAGATATTTCCTCCGCCTACAACGATTGAAACCTGTACACCCATGTCCACAATTTTCTTTATGTTCTCACTGATATGTGCAATAGTATGCTCATCAAGTCCAAATCCATTTGTTCCCGCAAGTGCCTCTCCGCTTATTTTTAAAAGCACTCTCTTATACTTTGCTCTCATCTATGGTATCCTCCTTAAATTGTTATTCATATTGTATAATATTATACCAAAACTTTCACAAAAAAGCAATATAGAATTGTCATTTAATTATAGTTTTTGCACTATTAAAGTCTTTGTGCAAGCTTTTCAACATTTTCACGTCTGAATTCTTCAAATCTGTCCTCTTCTATCGCCTTTCTGATGCGTTCCATAAGCTCATTATAAAAATACAAATTATGAAGAACTGCCAATCTCATTCCAAGCATTTCTTTTGCCTTGAACAAATGTCTTATATATGCTCTCGTATAGTGCTGACAAGCAGGACAACCACATTCTTCGTCAATCGGTCTTGTATCAAGTTCATATTTTTGGTTCATTAAATTCATTGTGCCGTTTCTTGTAAAGATAAATGCGTGCCTTGCGTTTCTTGACGCGATAACACAGTCAAAGAAGTCTACACCTCTTGCAACCGATTCAATAATATTTGACGGTGTTCCGACACCCATTAAGTATCTCGGCTTATTTACAGGTGCATGAGGAAGTACAACATCAAGAATATGATACATTTCTTCGTGGCTCTCGCCAACCGCCAAACCGCCTATCGCATATCCCGGTAAATCAAGTTCCGCAATCCTCTGCATATGCTCAATTCTTATATCATCGAAAGTTCCGCCTTGATTAATACCGAAAAGCATTTGATTTTTGTTAATTGTATCGTCAAGCGAATTAAGTCTTTCCATCTCTTTTTTACAACGAACAAGCCATCTGTACGTTCTGTCGCATGAGTCCTTTACATATTTGTACGGTGCGGGATTTTCAATACATTCGTCAAATGCCATTGCTATTGTAGACGCAAGGTTTGACTGTATCTGCATACTTTCTTCAGGTCCCATAAATATTTTGTGACCGTCAATATGTGAATTAAAGCTGACGCCTTCTTCTGTTATTTTTCTCAAACCTGCAAGTGAAAACACCTGAAAACCTCCGCTGTCCGTTAAAATAGGTCTGTCCCAATTCATAAATTTGTGAAGCCCGCCAAGCTGTTTTATAACTTTGTCGCCGGGTCTTAAATGTAAATGATAGGTATTTGAAAGTTCAACCTGGCAGCCTATCTCTTTTAAATCCATTGTACTTACCGCACCTTTTATTGCCGCTATTGTTCCGACGTTCTGAAAAACGGGTGTCTGTACAACTCCGTGTACCGTATGAAATTCGCCGCGTCTTGCATTTCCGTCAGTATGCAAAATTTTAAACATTTCGTATCTCCTTTATTTTATAAGCATCGCATCGCCAAATGAAAAAAATCTGTATTTTTCCTGTACCGCTGTTTTATAGGCATTCAGCACATTTTCTCTGCCTGCCAAAGCACTTACAAGCATTATAAGTGTTGATTCAGGCAAGTGGAAGTTTGTTATAAGCGCATCTATAACGTGAAATTCCTTACCCGGATAAATAAATATATTCGTCCAACCTGTTTTTTGTTCAAGTTTTTCGTTTTCCATTCCGACCGTTTCCAAAACTCTTGTAGCAGTTGTTCCGACAGAAATTACACGTTTACCGTTTGATTTTGTTTTATTTACCAAATCGGCTGTTTCCTGCGGAAGTATATAAAATTCCGAGTGCATTTTATGTTCAAGTATATCGTCGGCTTTAACAGGTCTGAATGTTCCTAGTCCGACGTGAAGTGTTACATAACCTATATTAACGCCTTTTGCCTTAATCTTTTCAAGCAATTCGGGTGTAAAGTGAAGTCCTGCCGTAGGTGCCGCCGCACTGCCGGGATTTTTTGCATACACTGTTTGGTATCTGTTTTTATCTTCAAGTTTATGTGTTATATAGTGAGGCAGAGGCATTTCTCCGAGTTTATCCAAAACCTCCTCAAATACTCCCTCATACTCAAACTTAACAAGTCTGTTACCGTCATTTATAACGTCCAAAACCTCTGCTTTAAGCTCACCGTTGCCAAAAACAAATCTTGCACCGGGTTTAGCTTTTCTGCCAGGTTTCAAAATCACTTCCCAAGTATCAAGCGTATGCTTATGCAAAAGCAAAAATTCAATAGCACCGCCCGTACCCTCCTTTTGACCGTACAGACGCGCCGGGAGTACCTTTGTATCATTCAATATAAGTGCATCACCCTCATTTAGTTCATCGACTATATCATAAAAATGCTTATGCTCAATTTCACCTGTATTTTTATCAAGTATCATAAGCCTTGAAGAACTTCTGTCCTTTAAAGGTTCTTGTGCAATAAGTTCTTCGGGCAAGTCATAATAAAAATCCGTTCTTTTCAAAATAATTACCTCTTTTTTCTGTTCATTTAGATTACATTATACCAAAAAAATAAGGTTGTTGCAATAGTTTGCGACAACCTTATTAAATTTTAAGAAATTCTTTTTAGCTATACCAAAAGCATATTCTGTTCGTCACCACCCATACCGAGTGCCTTACGGCTTCCTATACCCTAATAACACGAATAATGAATTAACTTTTTTAATAACAACTGCTATAATCACCGTGAATTTTAAAAGACACACTTTCCGTCATACCTGTCAATTATTTATGTAAAATTTTTATTTAGCAAAATGTATAATACAGAAAATTAAGGAAACAATACTAAATACTACAATGTATATGGAGGAACACAAAATGAATCAACAACAAAAAAAGGAAACAAAAAAGCTACCAAGCTTTTACATAGCACTTTGTTGCTGTGTATTGGCAATCGGTATAGCCGGTTATTTTACCGAAAGACACAATTCAGACTCATCAAGTATGCTAAGCAATGAGATAGCCGATAACAGTGGCAGCGAAGTTTTTTCGGATTCAACCGACAAATTCACATCTTCCGCTCTGAACGTTTCAGAAGATGAAACTCAAGAGGCTTCATCAGCAAATGTAGAAGAGAGTTCGGAAGTTGTATCTGATACCGAAACCGCTCAAAGTACCGACACTCAAACCGATATGCCTGTTATGTCCGAGCAACAAGTACCTGTTGAGGACTATGCAGTCAACAATCCCGACGTTGACCAAACCGCAGTTATCGTATCATCCGAACAACCTGCATTTATTATGCCTGTAAACGGAAATACACTTGAAGGATATTCGGACAAATTAAAATACAACGAACAGCTTTCCGATTGGCGTACCCACAACGGCATTGACATTGCCGCCAACACAGGTTGCAGTGTACAAGCCGTCGCTGACGGCGTTATTGACGAAACAGGCAAAGACGCAATGGGCGAATATGTAATAATATCTCACGCCGCAGGATTTATAACGAAATATATGGGACTTGAAAATATTGAAAATCTCACTGTAGGTAAAGAAATAAAATCAGGCGAAGTTATCGGAACGTCAGGTAAATGTACCGGTGAAAATGTGACCGATCCGCATATTCACTTTGAAATGTCAAAAGACGGAGTTTTGGTAAACCCAACCGACTACCTTCCTCAACAATAAAAGCAAAATGAGCCTGTCGACAAAATGTCGACAGGCTCATTTCTACTATCTGTTATTATAAAATGCAACATATGATTTATATGCCATATATACGTCACTCTTTGCTGTAACTTCAAACGGTGCGTGCATTGAAAGTACAGGAACACCGCAGTCAATAACGTCCATATTAAGATTAGCAACGTACTGTGCGATTGTACCGCCGCCGCCTTGATCAACCTTACCGAGTTCGCTTGTTTGCCAAATAACTCCGTTATCGTCAAGTATCTTACCTATTTCATAAACAAATTCGGCAGACGCGTCTGACGACTCCGACTTACCTCTTGCACCTGTATACTTCATAAGCACCATACCATAGCCTGCAAATGCCGCATTACGTTTTTCGTATACGGATTCATAGTTCGGATCGACTGCCGCACCGACGTCCGATGACAAGCAAGCTGAATTTTCTATTGTTGTATTATAATCGGTAATTGTGCAGTTGCCGTTAATCTTTTCAATAATTTCCGCAAGAGTCATTTCAAAGAATGCACTAAGCATACCCGTATTACCCGTTGAACCGATTTCTTCTTTATCAACAAGGATTGCAAGTGCTGTCTTTTTAGGATTTTCAACAGCGAATATACCCTTTAATGTAGTAAATGCACACACTCTGTCATCTTGACCGTATGCACCGACAAAGCTTTCGTCAAGTCCGACATTCTTAGCCTTGAAAGCAGGTACAATTTCAATTTCGGCACTTAAGAAATCTCTTTCTGTTATGCCGTATTTTTCGTTAAGATGTTTCAAAATCGCGAACTTAACCTTTTCGCTTACATCTTCCGATTTAACAGGCATACCGCCTATAAGAATATTAAGATTTTCTCCCTCTATTCCGTCAATCATCTTCTTTGTCATTTGATCTTTAGCCAAATGCGGCAAAAGGTCTGTCACGCAAAATACAGGGTCGTTTTCATTTTCACCTATATTTAATGTCACCTTTTTACCCTCTTTTGTAAATATAACACCGTGCATAGCAAGCGGAATTGCAGTCCATTGATACTTCTTAATACCGCCGTAATAATGTGTTTTCAAAAGTGCCATATCATTGCTTTCATATAGCGGATTTTGCTTTAAGTCAAGTCTTGGTGAATCGATATGTGCGCCGACAAGATTTACACCGTTTTTAATATCTTCACTGCCGATAACCGCAAGTAAAATATTTTTGTTTCTGTTAATCTTATAAACCTTATCTCCCGCCTTTAACTGCTTTACTGAATTAATATTCTTAAATCCGTGAAGTTCAGCCATTTTTATCGACTTTTCAACGCACTCACGTTCTGTCTTTTCCTCATCAAGAAATTCGCGATATTCGTCGCAAAGTTCAAACATTTCCTTATATTCCTGTTCGCTCAAATTCTCATACACATTTTTTCTTTTGTATGATAATTCATTAAATAACTCTTTATCTGTCATATAAATCATAACCTTTCTGTCCGCTGATAAAAATAATATACGCGGCTTATTGCGGACGAATAAGACGTCATTTATTTTTATTATTGACACTCATTATACCACAAATACAAAAAATAGTCTACATAAAACGAATTTCTTATTTCATATTTTTTCTTGATTGTTTTAATTCCGTGCATTTTGACCATAATGTAATATATAAAAAAGTTATGCTCTGTGCAACTCTGTCAAGTATGTAATTATGCAGATAAATATGGATTTTGTCACTTGATAAATTTATAACAACGTGATATAATATCTAATATGGATATTAATAAAAAAGACAATAATCTTATTGTCACAGGTTTAAAAGATTTTAACTTACACCATATATTTGATTGCGGTCAATGCTTTCGTTTTAATGCAGTAAGCGAGAATTCATATTTCGGCATTGCAAAGAACAAGGCTCTTTTAATATCGCAAAATGATGATGAAGTTATATTTTACGATACAACTGAAGACGATTTTAAGAATATTTGGTATGATTACTTTGATTTAAACCGCGACTACAGCGAAATCAAGAGCAGATTATCCAATGACCCGATTATGAAAGAAGCTGTTTCATACGGTGACGGTATTCGTATACTTAACCAGGATTTATGGGAGGCTGTTATTTCTTTCATCATTTCGGCAAGCAACAATATTCCGCGAATCAAAGGCATTATAGAAAGACTTTGCGAAAACTTCGGAAAACAAATAAGTTATATGGGCAAAACGTATTACACGTTCCCCGATACCGATACGATTTATTCTCTTTCAAAAGAAGATTTATCGGTTATCCGTTCCGGTTTTCGTGACAAATATATAATGGACGCCGCAGACAAATTCAAGAGCGGCACTCTTACGGAAGAATATATAAAATCACTGTCAACTCCGGACGCCAAAAAAGCATTAATGACTATTAACGGTGTCGGCAACAAGGTCAGCGACTGTATACTTTTATTCGGTCTTGGCAGAGTCGACTCATTCCCCGTTGACGTTTGGATTAAACGCATAATGGAATACTGTTATTTTGACGGTGAACAAAGCATACCTGCAATATCCGCATTTGCCGAAAAGCATTTCGGCGATATAGGCGGTTTTGCTCAGCAATATCTATTCTTCTATGCAAGAGAAAACAAAATTGGCACTGAATAATCACTTTTCAGCCCACATTAAAAGTGATTTTAAGACAAGTATATCGTGGGCGGAAAGGATTTGAATTTCAGAGTGTTAGTAGATTTAAAAAGAATAGTAGCATATATATGTCCTTTCTGTTCAAATATGTCGTCAAAATCACTTTCAATATTTAATTTTTCGGGTAAAGACAAGGTTCAGCTTATATGCCCTACTCACGGCTGTCACGAAACCTGTGTTACAATAGCCGAAAAACACGATAAATACAAATTTGACATCGAATGTCCGATATGCGGTGACAACCATTCGTACACAACAACAAAAGAAAACTTTTGGAACAAACCGCTGTTAACATACAAATGTCCCGTTGCAGGAATAGATGTATTTTTTGCCGGTGAAAAAGATTTGGTTGAAAATATGCTTAACGAAAACACTGATATGTTTTCAGATATTCTCGATGAATTTGACGATGATGACAGTGATATTTCTTTTAACTTGATTTATTCAATTATCGAACGTCTGCACGCCTTGCAGGAATCACATAATATTTCCTGTGCATGCGGAAGTGAAGATATTGAATTAAATATCATAAACGGCAACATTATTCTGACGTGTCTGCAATGCAAAAAATCAAAAGCCATCGAGACAACAGAAGAAACTTTAACACGATTATTAAATGCAAAAGCAATTATAATCGGTAAATAATTTTGAATATAAATTAAATTTATATATTTATTTTATTTATTTTAAGGAGGACTTTAAAATGATAGTTTCAGCAACTGAAATGCTAAAAAAGGCAGTTGAAGGCAAGTATGCCGTAGGTCAGTTCAACATCAACAATCTTGAATGGACAAAGGCTATACTTCTAACAGCTCAGGAAAACAACTCACCTGTAATTCTTGGTGTATCTGAGGGTGCAGGTAAGTATATGACAGGTTTTAAGACTGTTGCGGCAATGGTTAAGGCAATGATTGAAGAACTTAACATCACTGTTCCTGTTGCTCTTCATCTTGACCACGGAACATACGAAGGCTGCTACAAGTGTATCGAGGCAGGTTTCTCATCAGTAATGTTTGACGGTTCACACTTCCCTATCGAAGAAAATATCGCAAAGACATCTGAGCTTGTAAAAGTTTGCCACGAAAAAGGTCTTTCAATCGAGGCTGAAGTCGGTTCAATCGGCGGCGAAGAAGACGGCGTTATAGGTGCAGGCGAAATTGCTGACCCTAACGAATGTAAGAAAATCGCCGATCTTGGCGTTGACTTCCTTGCAGCAGGTATCGGTAACATTCACGGTAAGTACCCTGCAAACTGGAAAGGTCTTGACTTTGACGCTCTTGCAAAAACAAAGGAACTTATCGGCGACCTTCCGCTTGTTCTTCACGGCGGTACAGGTATTCCTGCAGATATGATTCAAAAGGCAATTTCACTTGGTGTTGCAAAAATCAATGTTAATACAGAGTGTCAGCTATACTTCCAAGAGGCTACAAGAAAGTATATTGAAGAAGGCAAAGACCTTGAAGGTAAAGGTTTTGACCCAAGAAAACTTCTTGCTCCAGGTTTTGAGGCTATTAAAGTTATTGTTAAAGAAAAGATGGAACTTTTCGGTTCAATCAACAAAGCATAATTTTAGTAATGAACAAACACCCCTTATCATACTATTTGATAAGGGGTGTATTTTTATGATTAAAAAACTAAAAATTTTCTCGGTTGTAATATTCGTTTCTCTGCTTTACTGCGGTATTCTCGGAATTGTTTTCAATTCCGTTTCAAGTGTTCCCGTTCTTTCGGTGAATATTTCCAACGGTGTTGATATGCCTATTATTATGTACCACAGCGTATTGAAAGACACCAATTTATCAGGGAAATACATTGTCACTCCCGACACATTGAAAAACGATATTAATTTTTTGAAAAACAAAGGCTACACCTTTGTTTCCGCACAAGAATTAATCGACTATACTAACGGCACGTCCAAACTTCCCGACAAACCCGTTATGCTCACATTTGACGACGGTTTTTATAACAACTACGGTTACGTTATGCCTATACTTTCAGAGTATGACGCAAAAGCGGTTATTTCTGTTGTGGGAAGTTATACCGATGAATATTCCAAAAGTAATATCGCAAATATGACATACGGTTATGTACGTTGGAGCGAGGTTTATGATATGTTTATTGACAAGCGTGTTGAAGTCGGCAATCACTCCTACGATTTTCATTCAAATAATCACGGCAGAAACGGTTCAAAGCGTAACAGCGGCGAAAGCGAAGATACATACAAGAATATATTTGTTGCCGACACACAAAAAGCCCAAGACAGATTTATGACAAAAACAGGCTTTGCACCGATTATATATACATACCCTTTCGGTGCTTACAGTGAAGAAACCACTGATATGTTAAAATCAATGGGATTTAAGATGAGTTTAACTTGTAACGAAGGAATTAATCATATAACCGATGCCGATTCATTGTTTATGCTAAAAAGATATAACCGTCCAAGCGGTATTTCCACCGCTGACTTTTTTGCAAAAATGGGTATAGACTAAAAAATTAAGCAAGGCTTTGCCTTGCTTAATTTTATTTCTTATCGTCTTTATTCTCTTTTGCGTCTTTGTTCTCTTTTCTTGTAAGCATATAATACTCTACCGCTTCATACTTATCAAGAGCATTTGAAGTATCTTCATCTCTGCTTACCCAGTTGCCATCACTGTCGTAATGTCCCATTGCATTTATTTGCGGTACATCATTTCTTACCTCCGATGTAAAGTTTTCAATTTCATTCTTCGGAACATTCGCCGTATCAAGCAACAAGTCTGACAAATAGTTAGGACTTGTCTTTAAATCATCCTGACTTTCTATATCGTAATTCGCCCATATAACGAACGGAATTTTATATCTTTGTTGCAATTCCTCAGTTGATAATTTTGACAAGCTTTTTCCGTAAAGTTCTTCATAAAATTCCTGTTCAACAGCAGGCTGATGGTCACCGAACATTACAACGATTGTCGGTTCGTCATAATTTTTTAAATATCTGACTAATTCTTCAAACGCTTTGTCACTTTCTTTTATAAGTGACAAATACTGTTCTGCCTCTTTGTAATGACCTTGCAAATTTGAAATTGTTACAGTCGGAAATTCTCCGCCGTCATATGTGTATCCGCCGTGATTTTGCATTGTAACATTGAATAAGAACATCTTTTCGCCCGGCTTTTTATTTTCAAGCTGGTCTGTTACAAGTTTAAATGAAGTTCTGTCGCTCACATAATAACGAACATACTCAATATCATCTTCGTCCATATATTTTTTGATATTATCAAAACTTATGAATTCATCAAAGCCCATAAGCTCATAAATCTTTTGTCTGTTCCAACATCTTCCCAAATACGGATGAACGGCTACGCTCTTATATCCGAGTTCATCAAGATGTGACGGAAGTGAGAACGGATATTGTTTTGACACATATTGAAGATATGGGACCGAACCTCTCGGCAACACGCCCATTGAAAGTCCCGTCAAAAATTCAAATTCGGTATTACAAGTATATCCGCCGAACGGTGACACCAACAGTTGACCTTTTATCGTATTCTTAGTCATACTGCGTATAAACGGCATATAATCTTCACTCGTCTGAAGGTCACCGACAACGTTCAAATCGGAAAAGCTCTCATTCATTATCGCAATGATATTCGGCATTTCTTCTTTGTCAACAGTCGTTTGTTCCTCACTGTCGGCATTACTCAAAAGTGCCTGTACGTCCTCTTCCTTATATCCTTTAGGCTTGCTAAGCATCATTTTTCTTACGTTAATATAGAAACTGTATAACGAGCCATGCGTATTATTGGCGTGATACTGGTCGTACACATCCATTGATGAATTAGTAAAATCTATACATGACATTGTTATTATAAATGCAAGTGCAACTGCACCGCCGCTTAAAGAAAATATAAGATTTTTGTGCTTAAACTGCGGTTTAAACGAAAATTTAGCGATTAACGTTATAACCAACACCACTATAACCGTTGCAACAACAATCGGGTATCTCAGCTGAAATGTGTAATTTTCCGCTACCTGTGCCGCCGTACCGATTGCAAGGAAATCGCTTGGAATTAGCGGTGTGCCTCTTAAAATATTTACAACGAAGCTTGACAAGTTGAATAAGTACGCAACAAGATTTGTTACTATTGCCGTCCATTTCATACTTCTTGTAATCGCAAGAATTATCGCCATAATCGCGACATAGAACATAATATTTATAAAGTATATTCCAAACGAATACTCTGCCGCCCCCGACAATATCATTGCCACCTGCATACAGAAAAACGGTGTCAGAGCAAATATGAATATCGAAATTGCTTTATAAAACTTATCCGATACATTTATTTTAACAGCGACAAGTGCCCATACTCCTATCACCAATATATATGACGTGAAATACATAAATCCGTCAAACTTTCCGTCTACGCTGAAAATGTTTGTATTTACGCTTATAAACGTCCATAAAGCCATTGCCAGCACGCTCGCAAATAAAACACGCGGCCATTTACCAAATGAAATCATTATTAATTCTCCATCACAAATTATTTTTTTCTATTGTAACATATGCTATATATTTATTCAAGCGTGAAAATATAACTATTTTTCCTTTATAATCTCAATCGCTTTTTGAAGTTGAGTATCTTTATCATGCTCAACCATTGACGCATACATATCTTTATATTCGTCAGGCATATCAACCTCAACATCAGGCTCAATGCCTATTCCGTGTATGCAAGTGCCATTAGGTGTATAATATTTTGCAACGGTAAGCGACATTCCCGAGCCGTCATAGAACGGAAGTACGCTTTGCACTATTCCCTTACCGTAACTCTTTTTACCTACAACTGTTGCCTTGCCGTAGTCCTTTAACGCACCCGTAAACACTTCAGACGCACTTGCGCTGTTTTCGTTTATAAGTATCACTATCGGAATATCAAGACTTTCCGCATCCGAATTATAATCCGTTCTCTTGCCGGATTTTGTTTCGGTGTATGTTATAATACCCTCCGGTAAAATCATATCTGCCATATTGCAAGCCTCGTCAAGCACACCGCCCGGATTATCACGCAAGTCAATAATCATTTTGCTCATACCGCTTGACTGAAGTTCAGTAATCTTATCTTTAAATTCGCTGAATGTACTCTTTTCACCGTTATCCGATGTTGTATTGAAACCTGTCACACGGATATAACCGATATTGTCGTTAAGCATTTCACCGTCTACGGAATCGGTTGCAATATCATCTCTTGTAACCGTTATATCAAGTTCTTCTTCACCGCGAAGAATTTTAATATCAACAGTCGTTCCTATCTCTCCGTTTTTGATATTGTCAACCGCTTCTGAAAGCTTATCTCCGCTGTATTCCACACCGTCTATCGCCTTTATAATATCGCTTGGCTGTATTCCCGCGTTATATGCCGGACTGTCCTCAAACGGTGCGACAACTTCTATTTGATTATCGTCATTCACTCCGACTATTACTCCTATCCCGACATAGCCGTCTTGGATATTGTCTATATATGAAGAAAACTCGCTTTGAGTGTAGTAATGCGTATACGGCTCGTCAAGTCCGTCAACATATGCTTTAATCGCATCATCTCGAAGTTTTGTTTTGTCAAAATCATACAAATAGTTACTGCTAAGCATATTTTCAACTGCCGTCATTTTATTTGAAAAGGCCTTATTCTCGTCCTTGCTCGGAAGATATATCGCAATTCTGTCCTTTACAAACGATGTTAAATTGACGCTGATAAAAGCAGTAACAACAGCTGTTATCAATGCCGTCAAAACTATTTTTTTCTTATCAGACATATTTCATTGCTCCTTAAAAAACAAAAATATAGGGGTGTGGTTTACACACCCCCAAAAAATCATTATCAGATTTTCATTGAATTTGATTCAAGATACTTATGCACCATCATTGCCACTTTAAATACGATAGCCTGGTCAAACTTTCTCAAATCAAGACCTGTCAGTTTATAAATCTTTTCAAGTCTGTATACAAGAGTATTTCTGTGTACGAAAAGCTGTCTTGATGTTTCGCTGACATTAAGGTCATTTTCAAAGAACTTATTTATTGTCAAAATTGTTTCGTCATCAAGAGTTGATATATCCCCCTTCTTAAACACCTCTTGCAAGAACAATTCACAAAGTTTTATAGGCAACTGATAAATAAGTCTGCCGATACCCAAATTATCATAATTCAGAATATACTTTTCTTCATCAAACACTTTACCTACTTCAAGTGCAATCTGTGCCTCTTTGTATGCATTATTAATCTGGTCGATATTATAAGCAACCGTACTTAAACCAACGCATACTGTAAGCATTGTTTCCGCATTTACCGTATCAACAATAGCTTGTGCCGTTTCTTCAAGTTTTTGAGAATTTTCAACTTCCTTAAGTTCCTTTATAAGCACAAGATTTTTTGTATCTATATTGATAACAAAATCTCTCTCTTTATCCGGGAACATATTTCTAAGCACATCGTAAATACCTACTTCACCCTCGTCAAGCACCTTTATATAGAAAACTGCTCTCGGAATATCTATATCAACATGAAGTTCTCTTGCTTTTTGGTGTAAATCAAAAGAAAGAAGATTATCGAAAATGATATTTTGCATAAAATTGTTCTTGTCATATTTTTCATCATAATAATGACGTACATTATTTGCTGCAACAACAATGGAATTACAACAATACTTTGATACTTCATCAGTGCCTTCAACATATACAACATATTCGGCATACGGTTTATTTGACATTGAACGAACTGTATATCCGTCCTTAAAAAGTAATTTATCATTATTTGTAGCCGCATATACAAGATTTTCTATAATATCGCCTGTCGGTTCACCGCCGTTATTTGCCAAAACCAAGCCATGCGAATCCACAATACCGAATTTCTTTGGAAAAACATCAGCCATTTGCGTTACAATATTTTGAAATGCCTTGCTTATCATTTTCATTCCTCCAATTTGTTTATTTATAAATACAAATTATGCTATTATATTCTTCTATCATTATACACGAAATATGTCAAAAATGCAATAGCAGACGGCAATTTTTTTATTAATTTTCAGATTTAATCACAAAAATCGAGGCTTTTTGCCCCGATTTTTGTATTCTGCATTATACATATTTTCTAAGCTGTTTTAAAGCACTCTTTTCAAGTCTGGAAACTTGAGCCTGCGATATACCGATTTCTTCCGCAACCTCCATTTGCGTACGGCTTTGAAAAAATCTTAAATTCAAAATATGCTTTTCCCTTTCGTCAAGATGTTTCATTGCTTCGCTCAACGCAATATTTTCAAGCCAGTTTTCGTCAACATTTTTAGTGTCTTTAACCTGATCCATCACATAAATAGCCTCGCCTCCGTCGTGATATATCGGTTCAAACAGCGATACCGGATCGGCTATTGCGTCAAGTGCAAACACAACGTCCTCTTTCGGTAAGTCAAGCTCTTTTGCTATTTCCGATATGGTCGGCTCTTTTGAATTTTTACTTATAAGCCGTTCCTTGACGTGCATTGCTTTATATGCTATATCTTTAAGAGAACGGCTCACGCGGATAGAATTATTGTCACGCAAATATCTTCTTATTTCACCGATAATCATCGGCACGGCATATGTTGAGAATTGCACATTTTGACTTAAATCGAAATTATCTATCGCCTTTATCAGTCCTATACAGCCTACTTGAAACAAATCGTCTACGTTTTCACCTCTATTATTAAATCTTTGTATAACGCTCAGTACAAGCCTTAAATTGCCCTTTACAAAAGTTTCACGCGCCTGTAAATCGCCGTTCTTAATTTTTATAAATAACTTATTTTTTTCCTCTCTTGAAAGAACAGGGAGTTTTGACGTATTCACCCCGCAGATTTCCACTTTGTTCGTCATATCTTTTTCCTCCTTGATTGAAAACCGCTTTATTGCGGTTATGTACAAGATATGACGATAATATGTATATTCAGCACATTTTGGCTATTTCTTTTTTCAATCTGCCTATTATTCTTTTTTCAAGTCTGGAAATATATGATTGCGATATACCAAGCATATCAGCAACTTCCTTTTGTGTTTTTTCCTTTCCGTTACCGAGTCCGAATCGTAACCGCATTATCTGTTGCTCCCTTACAGACAGTTTTTTCATCGCGTCAACAAGCAGTGCCTTGTCAACCTCGTCCTCTATATTTTTACAGATAACATCATTATCCGTTCCGAGTATATCAGAAAGCAAAAGTTCATTTCCGTCCCAATCCACATTAAGCGGCTCATCAATAGAAACCTCACTGCGCATATTTGAATTTTTACGAAGATACATTAATATTTCATTTTCAATGCACCTTGACGCATACGTTGCAAGCTTTATATTTTTAAGCGGATTAAATGTATTTATCGCTTTTATCAAACCAATCGTACCGATTGAGATTAAGTCCTCAACATATATCCCCGTGTTTTCAAACTTTCTTGCAATATAAACAACAAGCCTTAAATTTCTTTCAATCAATGTAGCCTTAACACTCATATCACCGTTTGCAAGCTTTTTCATAAGTGCTTCTTCCTCGTCTTTTTTCAATGGCGGCGGCAATGTGTCACTGCCTCCGATATAAAAGACTTCCGCATTTTTCAGAGGATTTGAGCCGATACAAATAAATTTTGAACTGATTTTTCTTAATAATTCCATTTCCTTTAACTCCTTCATAGTAAGCCTGCATTAATCAATGCGTGATATTCTTCATTATTTGAAAGTCTGCTGCCGTACAAACCTATAAATGTTTTATCTATTGTTTTATTTTCTTCCGGTATGTTTATCTCATCTGCCAAAAAAGCAAACAAAACATCGGACGAATTCCCCAACGAATTAAACGGTACTGCCCACAATTTCATATCTTCGATATAATTTTCAATATCCGAAAATTCTATTTCGGTATCAAACAGTTCTTTCGCCGCTTCCCATTCAAGTATGCTTACACACTTACCCGTTATAGGCTCTTTAAGTAAATTACCGCTGTCAAACAATGCAGAAACAGTTATAGTTCTGTCATTATGTGTCACATTCAGTATATAGTATTTTTTATTTTTTCTGTTTTTAAACATCTTTACAACGAAAATCATCATAATGCACGATATTCCAAGCGATACGGCAAACACCTTTGAATTAATATCAAAATATACAATGCCGTTGTTGATTGCCATACCGATTGTTTTACCCGTAAGCGATACAAGAATTATCATAACAAACATCATTATACCTCCGAGCATTACAAACCATAACATCTGATTTAGTATGTTTTTGCGTTTTTCAAAATAGGCTGTTGTTATCATCAAAAACATCGCCACGCATCTCAGCACATACGAAATCCACATCGGCATTTCTATACAAAATATAATCGCCGAACTTATTCCGCCGATTACCGCCGCAACGGCTAAACGCAGCTTTTTTATTTTCACCGTATTAACGAACTTGCCGAGAATGTATAACAGCACATATGAAAATATGAAATTAACAAAAAATATTACATCGGCATATATCTCCATATCGCTCACCTCTAAAAAGTATTATACTCCATATACTGTAAGAAAAATGTCAAAGTCGGTTGTCGAATAAAAAAAATGTTTCGACATAGTTTAGTCGAAACATTATAATAAAAAAAACTGCCTTTCCCAAATAGGAAAGACAGTTCATTTTAAAGACAAAATTATTGCGGAACATTAATATCTTTTAATGTTATCATTATTCCCTCGGCAATACCTTGAGCAGCTTTATATTGATATTCGTCGGTAGTCATATTATAAACTTCCGTAGGATTTGTTATAAAGCCGACTTCGGTAAGTGCCGCAGGCATTTCACAGCGTTTTGTAACTGCGTGTTCGGCAGTTTTAACGCCTCTGTTTGTTGAACCCATATAATAAAGCATCCTGTTTAATATATTGGTTGCAAGCTTTTCGCTTGTTGTGCCGTAAGCGTTACCGTTATTTGAATTTGCGTAATATACTTCAGTTCCGTTAGCATTCGGTGCATTGTCAACGGAATTGATATGTATACTTACAAAAACAGCGGCATTTTCAGCATTTGCTTGAGTAGGACGTTCAACCAATGACGGCAAAGTATCGCCTGTTCTTGTCATTGAAACGGTATAACCGGCATTTTCAAGAATTTCTTTTACTTTGTATGTTATTTCAAGAGTCAAATTCTTTTCAAGTACCACATTACCGTTAGAATAACCAACTGCGCCTGAGTCACTTCCTCCATGACCTGCATCAAGCACAATCAATTTGCTTGAATCGGCAGTAATTGTCGAATTGTTGTTTGAATTTCCGTTGTTTACAGTCGGCTTCGGTGTCGGTGCAGCCGCCTTTGTTTCAACATTTATAACAACAGTATTGTTTGACGTTTTTTCAATATTGTATTTTTTCAAATTTGAAATATCTACAACAACTCTTGCTCTTTCGTCATTGTCGCCCATTCTTACAGATGTCACACCTGCTTTGTTAACGCTTAGTGTATCACCTACGCCGTCAAACTTCATTCCTGCAAAATCCACAACAACTCTTTCCGGTGAACTTAATGTAAAATCGGAATAATTTGAAATATCGGCATTGGATGTAACTGTAACTTTAATGCTGTTATCACCTGTAATGTCATATGAAACGTTTGTTATTTTTGTTTCAACCGACGGTGTATAACTTGCACTATCATCCGAATTATCAGGCTGAGGAACTACATCGTCAATACTCGGTTCTTGATTTTCGTCCGAAATAACATATCCGTCCGAATCAATCAAAATCGCTCCGTCCTCCGAATCAAATTTTACATCAAGACCTATCGTTTCACTTATAAATCTTACGGGAACCATTGTTTTTGTTTCACCGCCTACCTTTGAGATAAGCTTTGGTACTACATTGTCGGGTATATTGGTTTTTTCACCGTTTATGTACGCAACATTATCATTAATTCTCATAACCACATCATATTCATCACTTGAAACTTCAATGGTTTGAGTGTCATTAATGTAATTTACCGTTGCACCCACTTCCTCAAATATTTCTCTTACCGGTACAAGTGCTCTGTCATTAAATATAATCGGTGAAAGCGGCGGATTGATTAGCTGATTGTTTACAACAAGCGCATAAATCTCTCCTTTATACTCGTGTGTTCCACCGTCATATTCAAGCATCATAGTCTGTGCCGATGCGAAACCTACACTGCAAAACAAAAACATTACTATCGCTATAAGTGATACTCTTAATTTTCTCATTTTGCACATCATCTCCTTTTCTTTTTTATCCTACACATTTTTTCTATTTCAATCATTCCGCAAACGGAATGTCAAAATGGTCATACGCAGCCTTTGTCGCAATTCTTCCTCTCGGTGTTCTTGATATAAAACCGAGTTGTAACAAATACGGCTCATATACATCCTCAATAGTATTCGGTTCTTCGCCTATTGTCGCCGCCAAAGTGTCAAGACCGACAGGTCCGCCACCGAAGTTTTCAATCATAGTCTTAATCATTCGGCTGTCAATTATATCAAGACCGAGTTCATCGACTTCCATACTCTTTAAAGCATCTGCCGCAACCTTATAATCAATCTTACCGTCATACTTTACCTGTGCAAAGTCACGCACACGCTTTAAAAATCGGTTTGCAATTCTTGGAGTACCTCTTGAACGTGACGCAATTTCCGCCGCACCCTCATCGTCTATTTCCACATCAAGCAAACCCGCACTTCTTTTGACTATTTCCTTGATTTCTTCAACAGTATAAAGTTCAAGTCGGCTTATAACACCAAATCTGTCTCTTAACGGTGCTGTCAAAAGTCCTGCTCTTGTTGTCGCTCCTATAAGTGTAAATTTCGGCAAATCAATTCTTATAGACTTCGCCGCCGGACCTTTACCTATAATAATATCAAGCGCATAGTCCTCCATAGCCGGATAAAGTATTTCTTCAACCGTTCTTGACATACGGTGTATTTCGTCAATAAACAGTATATCGTGTTCCGACAGGTTTGTAAGAATAGCCGCCAAGTCACCCGCTTTTTCAATCGCAGGACCGGAAGTTATTCTTATATTAACACCCATCTCATTGGCAATAATACTTGCCAATGTGGTTTTACCCAATCCCGGCGGTCCGTAAAGCAAAACGTGGTCCAAAGCCTCACGTCTTTCAAGTGCTGCTTTTATGTATATTTCAAGATTGTTTTTAGCTTTTTCCTGGCCTATATATTCAGAAAGATTTCTCGGTCTTAAACCGACCTCAATCTCCGCATCTTCACTTATAAAATCACTTGTGACAAATCTTTCGTCCTCATCAAACAATGATTTTACCTCCCCATATAATCTCCTATTATAATAATCCTGCAAGTGCTTTCTTTATTATTTCTTCAACACTCAATGTTCCGTCTATACCCTTAACGGCTTTTTGTGCATCGTTTGAGCTGTAACCCAAAACAACAAGCGCACTTATTGCCTCACTTCTGTTATCTGAAAGTATATCGTCACTTTCGTCTTCCAAATCAATTTCAAGCTCGTCCGTTTTCATCTTATCTTTAAGCTCCAATATAACTCTTTGAGCCATTTTAGGACCTACGCCCGATGCTTTTGTAATCGTCTTAACGTCATTCGTTATAACAGCCACCGCGAATTTAGCCGGAGTTGTTACCGACAAAATGGAAAGTGCCGCTTTAGGACCCACACCCGAAACAGATATAAGTTGCATAAACATATTCTTTTCTTCTATAGTTGTAAAACCGAATAAATCCATTACGTCCTCTCTGACGTGTAAATATGTATATATTGTAATTTTTTTACCGACTTCACCGGCATTTTGCATACTGTTTAGCGAAGTGTAAATCATATATCCCACTCCGTTTGCGTCTACAACTATGTAATTATCGCTCTTTTGTACCAACGTACCTTTTATATAATAATACATTCTTTCTTACCTCGTACATATATAATACAATAACATTACAATTATGTCAACTTGCAATTTGTTACAAAATTATTAAATATCATTTTGTTTTTTAATTTATTTTTAACTTATCGTTCTTTTGTATGTATAATTTAGCCATACTAATATTATTCCCTATTAATTTTATTGTATATTTTATCCAAAATTATTATATTTCATAAACTTTTCAGCAATGTTACAATTCTGTAACATTGCATACTATATGTTGTATATTAATTCATTTTTTCACTACATATATGCTTACCTTACACCGTTCATTCCGAGCATATTATTCATTTTATTGGAATGTGCGTGACAAATTGCAAGTGCAAGAGCATCTGCGGCATCATCGGGTTTAGGTATAACATTCAATCCCAAAATCATTTTCACCATAGATTGTATTTGTTTTTTATCCGCACGTCCGTAACCTGTAACGGACTGCTTAACCTGAAGCGGTGTATATTCGCTTATCGGTACATTCTTGTTTGCCACCGCTACAAGCAATACACCTCTTGCCTGTGCAACGTTAATCGCGGTCTTTTGGTTTGAATTGAAGAACAATTCTTCTATCGCCACCGCGTCGGGTTTATACTTATCTATATACATCGTCATCTCCGTATATATCTTTTTTAAACGTTCGACAGTCGGCATTCCTGCAGGTGTTGTGATTGCGTTGTATTCAAGCGTTCTGAACTTGTTTCCGACATACTCAACCACTCCTATTCCGACTATTGCATATCCGGGGTCTATACCTATTATAATCATTTTATTTCTAACTCCTTTATTTTCGTCAATTTTGCTATTGAATATATATAAATATTGGTGTATAATATAAATCATCAATAAATGATATTTTATAATATTTTAGGAGGAATTGCAACCATGGCAAAAGAAAAAGTTGTTTTAGCCTACTCAGGCGGACTTGATACCTCAATCATTATTCCTTGGCTAAAGGAAAATTACGATTACGATGTAATCGCTGTATGCGGTGACGTCGGACAAGGTAAAGAAACAGACGGTCTTGAAGAAAGAGCAAAAAAGGCAGGCGCATCTAAGCTTTATATCGAAGACCTTAGAGATGATTATGTAAAGGATTATATATTCCCTACTTTAAAAGCAGGTGCTGTATATGAAGGCAAGTATCTTTTAGGTACTTCTCACGCAAGACCTATCATTGCAAAAAGACTTGTTGAAATCGCTCATAAGGAAGGTGCTGTTGCAATATGCCACGGTGCTACAGGTAAGGGTAACGACCAAGTACGTTTTGAACTTGGTATAAAGGCTCTTGACCCATCACTAAAGATAATCGCTCCTTGGAGAATTTGGGATATTAAATCACGTGAAGACGCTGTTGACTATGCAGAGGCTCACAACATTGAAATCCCTGTTACAAAGAAAGATTTGTATTCTCGTGACAGAAACATTTGGCACATCAGCCACGAAGGTATGGACCTTGAAGATCCTGCGAACGAACCGCAGCTTGACAGTCTGTTAAAGCTTGGCGTTTCACCTGAAAAAGCTCCTAACGAGCCAAAGTACATAACAATTGGTTTTGAAAAGGGTGAACCTGTTTCACTTGACGGCAAGAAATTAGACCCAAGACCGCTTGTTGAAGAACTTAACAAGCTTGGCGGTGCTTACGGTGTAGGTATTGCAGACATCGTTGAGGACAGACTTGTAGGTATGAAGTCAAGAGGTGTTTATGAAACTCCGGGCGGTACAATTCTTTATACTGCTATTCAAGAACTTGAATACCTTTGCCTTGACAGAGATACTCAAGCATTCAAGCGTCAGTCAGCTATTAAGTTTGCTGAACTTGTATATGACGGTAAATGGTTTACACCGCTTCGTGAATCAATGTCAGCCATGTTTGACGTTATGGACGAAACTGTTACAGGTGAAGTCAGACTTAAGCTTTACAAAGGCAGCGTAACTCCTGCAGGTGCTAAATCACCATATTCACTATATAATGAAGACATTGCATCATTTGGTGACAGTCATGAACTTTACAGTCACAAAGACAGTGAAGGTTTCATCAACCTATTCGGTCTACCGCTAAAGGTTCGTGCTATGATGAAGAAAAAGAACGGTTTGGATAAATAATAATCGTATATTATATTGAGGATACTTTCGGGTATCCTCTTTTTCTTTTTCGAAAAATTCTTATAAATCGTTTACATTTTCATTTTTTTATTATATAATAAAAGTATATGAGTTAATAGACAAAGGAGAAAAAATATATGGCTAAATTATGGGGCGGTCGCTTTCAGAAAAGCACCGACAAAAAAGTTGACGATTTCAATTCATCAATACGTTTTGACAAACGTATGTACAAACAAGATATAAAAGGTTCTATTGCCCACGCTACAATGCTTGGCAAACAGAACATCATTCCAAAAGAGGACAGTGACAAAATCGTTGCCGAATTAAAGAATATTCTAAAGGATATTGAGGACGGCAAAGTTGAATTTGAAATTGACGCAGAAGATATTCATATGAATATTGAAAAGATTTTAATTGAGCGTATCGGTGATGCAGGTAAAAGACTTCACACCGGCAGAAGCCGTAACGACCAAGTCGCTCTTGACATTCGCATGTATCTTATGGACGAAACTGCCGATATTGAAGAAATGCTTATACACACACTTAACGTACTTGTTGACCTTGCTTCAGACCACACCGAAACAATTATGCCTGGTTACACACACCTTCAAAAAGCACAACCTGTTACCTTTGCACATCACCTAATGGCTTACTTTGAAATGTTCAAACGCGACCTTTCAAGACTTCGCGATTGCAGAAAGCGTACAAACGTTATGCCTTTGGGCAGCGGTGCGCTTGCAGGTACTACCTACCCTCTTGACAGAGAATTTGTTGCCAGCGAACTTGGTTTTGATGCGGTTACAATGAACTCGCTTGACGGTGTTTCCGACAGAGATTTTGTTATTGAACTTGCAAACTGTCTTGCTCTTGTTATGATGCACCTTAGCCGTTTCTGCGAGGAACTTATTTTATGGTCAAGCAATGAATTTTCATTCGTTGAAATGGACGACGCTTTTTCAACAGGCTCATCTATTATGCCACAAAAGAAAAATCCCGATGTTGCGGAACTTATTCGCGGTAAGGCAGGTCGTGTTTACGGTCATCTTATGGGCTTGCTTACTACAATGAAAGGTATTCCGCTTGCATACAACAAAGATATGCAGGAAGACAAAGAGCCTATTTTTGACAGTATTGATACAGTTAAACTTTGCTTGCCTGTATTCTGCGATATGATTGCAACAATGACAGTTAAAAAGGATAATATGCTAAAAGGCTCAAAGGGTGGATTTACAAACGCAACTGACGTTGCCGATTATCTTGTAAAGAAAGGCTTGCCTTTCAGAGAGGCACACGCAGTTGTCGGAAGAATGGTATTCTATTCAATCGAACACGATAAAGCACTTGATGACCTTACAATGGATGAATTCAAAGAATTTTCGGATATTATCGAGGATGATATTTATAATGCTATCAGCATGGAAACTTGCGTAAATGACAGAAAAGTCATAGGCGGTCCGGCAAAAGAAGTTGTCGAAAAAGCAATCGCTGACGCAAAAGAATTTTTAGCACAGCAATAAAAACAAAATGCAAGCTGTTAAATCAGCTTGCATTTTTTATTAATTTACTTTAAACGTACCGTAAATATCATTTATATAGACATCATAAATATCGTGATATGCGTGAGGTGATATAAATTCAAACCAATACATATTACCGTTTCTAAACTTACAATACTTATAATATTCCGTTATACCGTCACTAACCGTTACCGCAAAATAATCCGCTCCCGATGTTTTATACGTCACATTTCCTACGTGATTTTGAATATAGAAATTCAATTCGTTTCCTACCGAGGTATCTGCCGCCGACTTTGTTGCTATAATTTCTCTTGCCGAGCCGTCAGGTGCTTCCACAGAATAAAGTGTTTCTGCTTTTCCGTCATTGTATACTACAAAATGCGACGGATAACTGCACTTAAAACCATATGCACTGCTGTTATACATAGTATAACTTGGATGTGCTACAACACCTGTATCCTGTCTTGGCTGTTGATGCGGTACATTAGCTTGTTGCGGCTCCTGTGTCACATATACAATTTGCGGTGTAACTTCCGGCATTTGTGTCGGTGTCGCAGTCGGCAACGGCACCGGTGTCGGCATAGGAGTTGATGTTGCTTTCGGTGCAAAAGGACTGCTCCCTGACATCACATTAAACATTATCAAGCCGGCTGATATGAATACAATCAATGTTGCAACTATAATAGCAACTATCAACGCAGTGTTATTGTTATTCTTTTTTGAATGTTTATTACCGTTTGTATTTTTAGAAAAATCATTTTTAATACCGTTTAACTGTTTTTGTGATTGCATATTGTTTCCGCAATTAGGACAAAAAGTCGCATCATCGGGTACTTTTGTTCCGCAATTATTACAATACATATCTTATCCCCCACTATCAAATAATTATTTAAACATATTATACCAAATTTCTTTGAATTTGTCCATATTTAATATTTATTTCTTATTATAAAATAGCAAATCCAATATATAACCAGAACGCCACACAAATTATACGCAATCACTTGTGCCGCATATTCCATATTCACTGTATACAATACTATAATCGCAATTCCGGCTATAACGGCATACACGCTAAATGTCAAACTCCTCGCCTTTGTCCAAATCATTATATTACGTTCGTCTTTTTCTGCAATCTCTTTCTCTATGAAGTTCTCTGTACTCTTAAAAATTCTGATATTCTTTACTATCATCACCAAACCGCAAGTACCGAATGCCGTTCCGAAAACAAGCATCGCTTCATTTTTTATTATTCCGATACTTGTTAAAACTACAAGTAATACACCGATAATTACATAAACAATTGCTATACCTAATCGCATTTTCAGCTTATTTTTAAATTTCATCACTATTCCTCCTCAAAAATAAATACATCTTCAATATTGGTTCCGAAATACCTTGATATTTTGTACGCCAGCTGAAGTGACGCGTTATATTTGCCGTTTTCAAGCGATATAATCGTTTGCCGTGTTACTTCAACCGCTTTTGCCAATTCATCTTGCGTTATTTTCTTTTGTTTTCGCAGTTCTTTTATTCTATTATTCAAATTACCACTCCTTTATGTATAGTTTGCTTTACATTTTTATTATATCATTATTTTATAAAAAGTCAAGTACACTTTACATTTTATCTAAAAAAAACAAGCGACTTTTTCATTGTCGCTTGTTTTCGCATTAGTCATCCAATTTCAATACAGACATAAACGCCTCTTGCGGTACTTCTACGCTACCGACTTGACGCATACGCTTTTTACCCTCTTTTTGTTTTTCAAGAAGTTTCTTTTTACGCGTAATATCACCGCCATAACATTTTGCAAGCACATCCTTACGCATTGCTCTAACAGTTTCACGAGCGATAATCTTTGAACCGACTGCCGCTTGAATAGGCACTTCAAAAAGCTGACGCGGAATTGCCTCTTTAAGTTTTTCAGCCATTTTCCTGCCGCGTGAGTATGCACTGTCCTTATGAACAATAAATGAAAGTGCGTCAACCATTTCACCGTTAAGCAGAATATCAAGTTTAACAAGATTACTGCGTGTATATCCGCAAAGTTCATAGTCAAATGAAGCATAACCTTTAGTTCTTGATTTTAACGCGTCAAAGAAATCGTATATAATTTCATTAAGCGGAAGTTCATAGAATATCTCCGCTCTTGACGCGTCCATATACGTCATATCCTTATATATTCCGCGTCTTTCCTGACATAATTCCATTACATTGCCGACATAGTCTTTAGGTACCATAATCGTAGCCTTAACCATAGGTTCTTCCATATAATCAATCTCTGCAGGATCGGGAAGATTTGTAGGGTTATCCACCCACACCATTTCACCGTTCGTTTTATAAACCTTATATATAACGCTCGGCGCTGTTGTTACAAGGTCAAGATTATATTCTCTTTCAAGTCTTTCCTGTATAATCTCCATATGAAGAAGTCCCAAAAATCCGCATCTGAAACCAAAACCAAGTGCAACAGATGTTTCCGGTTCAAACATCAGTGCCGCATCATTAAGCTGTAACTTAGACAATGCGTCCTTTAAATCTTCATACTGTGCACCGTCGGCAGGATAGATACCGCTGTACACCATAGGATTAACCTTTTTATATCCCGGCAACGGCTCTGCCGCCGCATTTTTAACAGTTGTAATCGTATCACCAACACGCGTATCTTGAATATTTTTAATACTTGCCGCAATATATCCGACATCGCCTGCCGCCAATCCCTTATTAGGCACAAGTCCGGCAGGGTGCATAACACCGACTTCAACAACGTCAAACTCAGCACCGGTCGCCATCATTCTTATTCTGTCACCAGGTTTAACTGTTCCCTCTTTAATTCTTACGTAAACAATAACGCCTTTATAGCTATCATAATAAGAGTCAAATATAAGTGCCTTTAGCGGTGCATTTTCATCACCTGTCGGTGACGGAATTTTTTCAACAATTTCTTCAAGTACAGATTCCACGTTAAGACCTGTCTTTGCCGATACTTGAGGTGCGTCCTCCGCAGGGATTCCTATAACGTCCTCGATTTCGTTTATTACCATCTCGGGTTGTGCAGACGGCAAGTCTATTTTGTTGATTACCGGTACAACCTCAAGGTCATGGTCGATTGCAAGATATGTGTTTGCAAGTGTTTGTGCCTCGATACCCTGTGACGCGTCAACAATAAGTATCGCTCCCTCACACGCCGCAAGCGAACGTGAAACTTCATAGTTAAAGTCAACGTGTCCCGGTGTGTCAATTAAGTTAAGAGTATAAATTTCTCCGTCATCACGCTTATACTTTAGTGTAACGGCGTGTGCCTTAATCGTGATACCTCTCTCACGCTCCAAATCCATATTATCAAGGAGCTGTTCCTCCATATCACGTTCCGAAACTTCTCCCGTAAGTTCAAGCAATCTGTCGGCAAGTGTTGACTTACCGTGATCTATATGTGCTACTATACAAAAATTTCTGATTTTACTCTGTCTTTCGTTTGACATATTTTCTCTCCTAAAATATTCGATAATTATTTTTTATTATATCACAAATCGCTTGTCTGTGCAACGATTATTTTGCATTAAGCACCGCCGCAATCGCTCTTGCAACATCTTTTCCGCCCTCTTTCGCCTGTGCAAGAGTATTTCCGTTACTTCCGACCTCTAAAATCAAACTTCCTTTAGTCATATGCTCGTTAAATCGTTCTTTTCTTAGATTAATAGGTCGCATAACTCCGGGATACATTATTTCAGCCGCATTTTGAATTTTAGCCGCAAACTTCAAATTCTCCTGCCAATTTTCGTGCCACAATCCCATACTGTTCGTACCGACAACAAGCATAACCTGTGCAGTCGATATTCCGTTTTCTTCACACGTAACCGCAAGTTTTGAGCCGTCCGAATAAATAAATGCGTCACGATGTACGTCAAGTACAATTTCTATTGACGGATTGTTTTTAAGCTGTGTTTCTATCGTTGACAACGCCCTTGTATAAGAGCCTTGATATGACGGATAATCATGATAAGTTGTGTCGTGTACCGTCTTTATACCGTTTTCTTCAAGCACTCTGCATATCTCGTCACCTACCGCAACCACGTTCATACTCGCGTCCGTATTTCTTTCTGTTTCACCGTTCATCTGGTCGCCGTCATAACATTCCGTTGTATGCGTATGTACAACAAGAACTTTCGGTCCGTCCGCATCTGTGTTTATGGAAAACTCCTCCGCGCACAAAGCATTTACATCCACATTATATGTTGTCGCATTGTTCAGCTTTAAATTATTCGCCGTACAAATTTGTGATTTGTCTGGCATTGGTACTTCTTCCTGTACTGTGTCAGGTGTTTGCTCCGTTTGTTCTTCTCCCAGCTCAGTATTTTCTTCCGCAATTTCTTCACCGGTATTCTCCTGCTCCGTCTGTGAGGTTGTCCCGTCAAATACCGATGAATATTCACTTATTATTGTTTCCGGATTTTCAATATCAAACCCTAATATTTTCTTTGCAAAATCCTTTAAGCTGAATGTCTTTTCATTATTATTCGGCAGACCCTCGGCAAGTATATCTTCATATATTTCATTTTGATAATTAAACACATTCGCCGTTTTGGGAGGAATTAAGCTCACCGCCGTAATAATACCGCCTAAAAACAAAATACCCACTACGGCTATGATAAGTTTCTTTTTTGTTATAACAACAGTTTTAAATTTCATAATTTTATCCCTTTCATAGAGTGCTATTTTATAAATACGCAAGATTTTTTTAAATATGTCGAAAAAATTTTCAAAAAAAGCTTGCAATTACGCTTGAACTGTGGTATAATTTTGTAGTTATTACGGATAGTCCTCTGCCTCGGTCGGCACGAATGTCCCAGATTATTAAGGAGGATTTAATGATGAACACACAAGAAATCATTAACGCTTTGACAAAAGACCAAATCAGAACAGATTTACCTGAACTTGTAGTTGGTAACAACGTAAAGGTTTACCAAAGAATCGTCGAAGGTTCTCGTACAAGAACTCAGATGTTTGAAGGTACAATCATCAAAGTACAGGGTGGCGGTATCGCTCAAACTTTCACAGTAAGAAGAGTTTCTTACGGCGTAGGCGTTGAAAAAACATGGCCTGTTAACTCACCTAACATTGAAAAGATTGAAGTTTCAAGAAAAGGTAAAGTTAGACGTGCAAGACTATTCTATCTTCGTGACAGAGTTGGTAAAGCAGCAAAAGTTAAGGAAAGAATCTAATTTCCTTATAATACGAAAAGGGGCATTTCGGTGTCCCCTTTTTTGTCTTTAAAAATTAACATTTTATTCATTGTAACTTGAATATAAATGTAGTATAATCATTTTATATAGTATGTCAGGAGGAAGAAAAAAATGAGTGAACAAGAAGGAAAGAACGAAAACGTAACAAAAACAACTGCTAAGGAAGATAAAAAGACAAGCCTTGCAAGAGAAATTTGGGAATGGGTATATACACTTGCTATCGCAATAGTAATTGCTATGCTTATCAAAGGCTTTATATTTGACATTGTACGTGTAGACGGTTCAAGTATGTTCCCTACACTTGTAGATAACGACAGACTTATAGTTACAAAACTCGGCTACACTCCGAAACAAGGTGATATTATCATTCTTGACAGTGAATACAAAAACCGTGAAGAATACTTTGACAGATTGGCTGAATCAAAAGACAAAGAAGAACTTTCTTCATTTGAAAAATTCTTTGCACAAAGCAGTATGCCTTCAAATCTTAAGAAAAAGTATTATGTTAAGAGAATAATCGCCATGCCGGGTCAAACAATAGACTTGGTTGACGGTAAAGTATATGTTGACGGTGAAATGCTTGACGAGCCTTATTATGACGGTTTAACAACTTCAATAGATCCTACCGTTGAATATCCTATCACCGTGGACGATGACTGTGTATTTGTTATGGGTGACAACAGAACCCGCAGTAAGGACAGCCGTTCATCAGAACTCGGTCAAGTTCCTTTCAAAGCAATTTTAGGTAAGTCACAAGTCAGAATATGGCCTTTATCGGATATAGGTCTTACTAAATAATTAACGAGGTACTTATGCAGAATTTACAATGGTATCCCGGTCATATGGCGAAAACACGCCGTTTGATTGAGGCAAATCTTAAATTAATTGACGTTGTTGTTGAAATATTGGACGCACGTATTCCCTTTTCGGGACGTAATCCGCATTTTGACGATATTATAAAAAACAAACCGAGACTGCTTGTTTTAAACAAAGCCGACCTTGCAGATAAAAACAGAACAAAACTGTGGATTGATTGGTATGCAGAGCAAGGTCTTAAGGTTATTCCGATAAGCTGTACGACAGGTATGGGCATTAATACGGTGATTGCAGAGGCTCGCGCACTTATACAGGATAAAATTGACCGTGAAAGAGAAAGAGGACGAAACCGAACTTTAAAAATAATGATGGTCGGTATTCCGAATGTAGGAAAATCAAGTCTTATAAACCGTCTTATCGGTAAGGCAAGCACAAAAACAGGCGACAAACCGGGTGTTACACGCGGTAAGCAGTGGCTTAGAATTAAAGGTGACGCGGAACTTCTTGATACTCCCGGTATTCTTCCGCCGAAATTCGAGGACCAAACAGTTGCCGTAAAACTTGCTTACACAGGCGCTATAAAAGACGAAATAATGAACACTGAACTTCTTGCCTATTCCCTATGCGATTATCTACGTGACAATTATCCGAACGAACTTTGTACACGATACAAACTTGATACGGTCGAGGGGCTTAAGGGATATGAAGTGTTGGAGAAAATCGGTAAAAAACGCGGCTTTGTTATTTCGGGCGGTGAAATTGATATGGAGCGTGCCGCAAATATGGTACTTGACGAACTGCGCGGTGCAAAAATCGGTCACATAACCCTTGAAACTCCGTCACAATTAAATGAACAGGAATAAACGAAAAAGAGGAACGCATCAAAAACGTTCCTCTTAAAATTTGTTTTCAAAAGAAAAACGCCCTTTTTCTTAAAGGACGCTTAATTTTCAAGCTACATTATTTAATGATAAACTTATCAAGTTCTTCCATAAACTTATCGCAGTCATCAGAATGTACTTCAACCTTAATAGGCTTAGACAAATCCAAGCTGAAGATACCCATGATAGATTTTGCATCAACGACATATCTACCTGATGTCAAGTCTACATCGAAGTCATACTTACTTACGATATTCACGAAATCTTTTACGTCATTAATAGAGCTTAGTAATAAATCAAATGTTTTCATAATTTTATTCCTCCTTATTTCATGCGTGAAGCCTATTTGTGATATGTAATCTCTTACATTACCTATAATACAATTTTTTTCTGAAAAAGTCAATAGCTATTGCGTTTTTAAAAAAAATTTTATATAATAATACTAATGTCGTTAAGGTATTTTTAACGATATTGTCAAAAGATATACTTGAAAGGTTGAAAAGATGAAAAAAGCAGCATTTTATACACTTGGTTGCAAGGTTAATCAATATGAAACAGAGGCTATGGCGGAATTATTTGCCGATAGCGGCTATGAAATAAAAGAATTTACCGAAGTTGCGGACGTGTATGTTATAAATACCTGTTCCGTAACAAATATGGGTGACAGAAAATCACGTCAAATTATTCGTCGTGCAAAAAAACTTAATCCGAATGCAGTTATAGCCGTTACAGGCTGTTATGCTCAAACCGCACCTGACGAAGTTCTTGCCATTGAGGGTGTTAATCTTGTACTCGGCACAAAAGACAGAAAGAACATTGTTACGCTTGTTGAAGAACTTAACACCGAATCAAACATTAATCACGTTTCGGATATAATGAGTAACCACGAATTTGAAGAACTTCAAATAAAGCAATATTCAAATAGAACCCGTGCATTTATTAAAATTCAAGAGGGCTGCAATCAGTTTTGTTCTTACTGCATTATCCCCTATGCCAGAGGTCCTGTTCGCAGCAGAGCAAAAGATGATGTTGTAAGAGAAATCAAGGAGCTTGCACACAACGGCTTTAAAGAGATTATCCTTGTCGGTATTCATGTTGCGTCATACGGTGTCGATCTCGGTGACACAACGCTTGAAAGTTTAATTATGGACGTTGACAAGATTGACGGCGTTGAGCGTATACGTCTTTCTTCTATTGAGCCGATGACTTTAAATCAGGAATTTATAGACAGCATTAAGGATTCTAAAAAGCTGTGTCACCACTTCCATATATCGCTTCAATCCGGTTGTGACGAAACATTAAAACGTATGAACAGAAAGTATACAACCGCTCAATTTAAAGGCATTGTGGACGGTTTAAGAGAGGCATTTGACGATGTTGCAATCACTACTGATATAATGGTCGGTTTTCCTGATGAAAGTGATGAAGAATTTAATAAAACAGTTGAATTTGTACGCAATATAAAATTTGCCGACGCCCATGTTTTCCAATATTCGCAACGTCGCGGAACACCAGCCGCAAAACGTCCAAACCAAATTTCACCGGACGTAAAAGAAAAGCGAAGTAAAATAATAATCGCCGAAACACAGAAAACGCGTGATGAATTTATAAATCGTTTTATAGGCAAAACAATGCGTGTACTTTTTGAACAACCTGCAAAAGACGGACTTTTTGAGGGTAAAACAGATAATTACATTACAGTCCACGCACCGTCCGATATAGATTTAAACGACCAATTCAGAAATGTTCTTCTTGAAAGAAACGAAAACGGAATTGTTATCGGAAAAATAGTTGAATAGTAAAAGGCTGATGATTTTTGTCATCAGCCTTTATTTTATATCTCTGCAAATTCAAATACAACAGTTGAAAAATCTTTCATTTCATAATTGGCTCTTATACCGTGATACATCAGAAAATCACCGCTGTAAACTTTACCTGTAAATGTATTTCTATATTGTTTATTCGTATCAAGTCCCTGTAATTTAACTTTTTCACTCTTTGTTTGTGCAACCGCAAGCACTTTGCAAGCCATAACAAATATATGCTTTTTATCCTTTGAAACCACTTCCCAACTGCAATAATTCGTTTCATACGGATTTATCAATCTGTACAAGTCACCGTTACACATAAGGTCTTGTATTCTCTTTTCAAATTTAATCTGTGCTTTGATTTCTTCAAATTCTTCATCGGACATCTTTGTAACGTCAAGCTCATATCCGAATGTTCCGCAATATGCAACATCTGCCCTTGTTTTTAAAGACGTATCACGTCCGCATTGATGATTTGGCGACGCTGTTACATGAGAAGATATGCTGTAAACAGGATAACACATTGAAGTCGAATACTGCATTTTAAGTCTTGCTATTGCGTCCGAATTGTCACTCGTCCATATTTGCGGCATATATGCAAGCACTCCCGCGTCAAATCTACCGCCGCCGGCACTGCAGCCCTCAAATAAAATATTAGGGAATTTTTCGGTTATTGCGGACATTATTTTATAGTAACCGAGCGTGTATTCGTGATTATATCCCAATCTCGGCATATCTGTAAGCTGTCTGTTCATATCCCACTTCACATACTCAATATTTGCATTTGCAAGTATATCGCTCACCGCATTTATAACATATTCGCAAACCTCATCTCTGCTCAAATCAAGCACCATTTGATTTCTTGACTGAACTCCTTCTCTTTCGTCAATATGAATTGCCCAATCGGGATGTTCTCTGTATAAATCCGAATCCGGACTTATCATTTCAGGTTCAAACCACAAACCGAATTTCATACCGATTTTATTTATTTTTTCCGCCAATCCGTCTATACCCGACGGTAATTTATCATAATTAACTTTCCAATCGCCCAGACTGCACGTATCATTGTTCCTCTTTCCGAACCAACCATCATCAAGCACGAACAGCTCAACACCCGCCTGATGAGCCTTTTCAGCCATTTGAAGTAACTTTTCTTCGGTAAAATCAAAGTATGTACCCTCCCAATTATTTATAAGGATAGGACGTTTTTTGTTTACCCATTTACTTCTCATCAAATTGTTTCTGAAAACGTCGTGATACTCTCTTGTCATAGCACCGATACCGCTGTCGGAATAACAAATTACAGACTGCGGTGTACAAAAGCTTTCGTTCGGTTCTAAAATCCATTCAAACTGATGCGGATTAATTCCCTGTTGTACTCTTAAATTGCCGAATTGGTCTATTTTTGCGACTGTGGAATGATTACCGCTGTATACAAGTGAAAATCCGTAAACTTCGCCATGTGTTTCGTCCGCGCCAACCGAAGTAATCATTGAAAACGGATTTAACTGATGTCCGCTTCCGCCTCTTGCATTTTCGACTTCAGCTTTCATTCCCATTTCAAGCTTTGTTCTGTGCATTGCTCTCTCACGTCCCCACGAACCTGCAAAATGTATCATTTCATAGTCGTCCATAGGTAAATCAATACTTGCCGAATACGCACTCAAAAGCTTAATATCACTGTCTGATTTATTTATAATTACAGTATGTCTGGCGATTATATTGTACTCGTCAAATACCGTATAATATAAATGCACTTCCAAGTCGATAATTTCATCATATAATACAACTTCAAGCGTATCAGCTTTTTTATTCTTATTGAAAAGACAAGGCATACCGTCGGTTTGAACGGCACACTCATTATGAATTATATATTCTTTCACCACAAGTCTTGAAACAGCATTTCCGAATTTATTTACAACCTGATATGCCGGATTTCTCAAGTCAGAATAGCCGTAAGACGGATATTCCTGCGGATAATTGTCAAGACAAAATCTGTTTGAAACAAACCCCCACTTTTCTTCCCATTCTTCTTTCATTTGCGAATAATCAATATCCGCTATCTTTTTTCCGAAATGAAAATTCAAAAGGTCTCCGTCCTCGTTTTCAAACATTATATAACTTATATCTCTGCCGATAAGGTGCGTTGTTTTTCCGTTTCTGACAATCATTTTTATATCCTCCTGTATTTTTTGTGATATTATAATATCACTTTATTTACGAAAATAGAATATCAAAGTGTTGACAGTATGTGTCTAAATGTGATATTCTACAAATAGGAGTTGAGTAAAATGAATTGTTTTATAAATACATATTACGCATATACAAAGTTTATTCCTACCGATATTTATCCCGTACAATACGGCGAAGAACAATGCAATAGAAATCATTCGTTCGGACCATGTGTACGAAGTAACTATCTGTTGCATTATGTTTACAGCGGTAAAGGTATTTTTCAAACAGAAAATAACACATATCATCTTCATAAAGGGCAGATGTTTCTTATATCGCCAAATCAGCTTACATATTATAAAGCCGATGACAGCGACCCTTGGTTGTATCGATGGATTGAATTTAACGGAAGTATGTCGCAGTCAATTTTAAAGTCTGTCGGTCTTAACGAAAGCACGCCGATTTATACCGATGATGAGAATAATTCGGTCGGCAATGCACTCTGTAATATTATTTCGTCCGGAGAAATGTGTTTTGAATTGCTCATGCAAAAATTTTGGAATTTCATTTACTGCCTTACAGACGGCGAACAAATTAATACCGTCAGCAATGCCGAAGAATATATTCAAAAAGCAGAAACGTTTATAAAAACAAATGTTCATAAAAAAATATCCGTTTCGGACGTTGCAAAATATGTCGGAATTGACAGAAGTTATTTAACAAGACTTTTCAATGAATATAAAAAAACAAGTCCGCAAAACTATATTATTTCACTTAAAATGAATACCGCGGCATTGTATTTAAAAAACACAAACGCGTCCGTAACAGAAACTGCACAAAGCGTAGGTTATTGCGATACTCATATCTTTAACAGAACTTTCAAAAAACAATTCGGTGTTCCCCCTACCACATGGCGTCAAAAACAAATTTGGGAGCAATCTATTATTGGGAAATAATATAATAATTATTTTTCTGCATAGAAAAATCGGAATGGAGCGTAGTCCATTCCGACGTGGTACGCCATATTTATTAATATCCGAATTTTTGCAACTATATATGTACAAAAATATTGCATATCAAATATTTACTATACAACAATAATATTTGAATATTGTTGTATGAATATATATGCTATAATAAAAGACGTGTCGATAAATCCCACCATTTCATGATGTTTTGATTAAGTCTGCTAAACAAGCAGACTTTTCTTTTTTTCCGTTTCTATTAACTGTTTAACTTTTTCTTTTGCCTCGTCTAAATTTTTACAACCGTCTAATATCACAGAAAACATTTTAAGATTTTTTTCATTCTCTCTGTTTTTTATTATATTATATATTTGTTTTACTATATATTTTCTTACATTATCAAACTTCATCTCAGGCTGTTCTTTTAATATTTTAGAAATGCATTTCATATATTTTTTTATACATCTTCTTGTATAATCCCTAAGCATATTTAATTTTTCTCTCGGCACTTCTCCCCCGTCATGTACCACATCATTCCTTAGTTCATATAAATTACTTATATTATTCTTTATTTCTTCAATCTCTTTATCGTTGACTCCAATAAAATTAGATATTCTTTTAGATAACAACCTTTTTTTATATTTACATTCAGATTTTTCTATAAAAAGCACCTCCAAAATTGTAATTAAGCTTTTATAATTAGTAGTGCTATCATATATGCAATAGTTGAAAGTAAAATCGTCTAAAGCAACATTTTTTAACATCTGGTATACTCTGTCATCATAAGACAATAATTCATCAAATTCTATAACGTCTTCGTCTGTTATCTTCATAGGTTCAGAAAAATAAGTAGTCATATCTGCTGGTGAACTATTAATTTTTCCTTTATCTTTCAGCTCGCAGTTGTTTCTTGCAGGAGTTGTAGAATCAATCGAAAAAAATTTATAATGCCATGAAATATCGCCTTCTTTAATTAGATGCAATAAAGAGAAATATTTAAACAATAAAAATTCTTTTTCAAATGTTATATAATCCCTCGTTATTGATTTATTACATGGAATTGATAAATCATATTCTAATGTTTCGTCTAAGTCAAACGTCATTAGGTACTTTCCATTATCTTCTTCTACTATAGCATTTTTATATTCTTCTAATGGTTCGTTATTTGCGTCAGTTATTTTATTCCTATATTCATATTCATCTAATTTGATTTTTTTATATTGAAACCCGGTAGGCGGTTTAAGCTTTGATATTGATGAATCGCCTATAATGGGAACTGATATTTTAATGTCAAATCGTCTAATAATTTTATTATTCATAAAATTCCCTCCTAACAATATTATAATTTATAATCATCAAATTTTCAACAAATTTTTTTCAAAAAATAAAGGTGGCAATTTGCCACCTTTAAAGTTACTTATTATACAATCCGCAGCGATACTCTCTGCAAATTGCTCTCAAATCCTTGTAGGATAGTCCAAGACGACCATTTTCATCACCTTGAATTGCACCGTTATCCATTGCCGCTTGTACGGCTTTTCTTGCCCATGGTGGCATATTCTTATCAACATAATCATACACCATTGTATTTTGTAAAACGGCTTTCAACTGTTTATTTTCTTCCTGTAATGCCGATATAGCCGCCGCCTGTTTTTCGATTAATGATTTTAATTCGTTATATCTTTCCATAGTTAAATCCTCGCTTTCTACTGTTTGCCCCGTAATTCCTTTTAATATCGCCTTTGCGAACTCATTCGCACCGATACTTTTATATTTTTCCGTGTCGTCAGTGTCCACAAAACAACACTCGACTAACATCGCTTTTGCGTTGCTATGTCTGACTACATATAGTTTTGTCCCGTCCTTAATGCCTCGGTTTTTTAAGCCTAATTTGCTTATAGCCTCGCAAGTGTTTGTTGCCTCATCGAACTTTTTACCGCCATATGTCCACACTTCCGTACCGTTTCCGCCACCACTATTAAAGTGAATCGATACGAACAAATCAAGCTGTTGTGCATTTGCCATATTTACAATATTGTTTAAATTTTCACTGACACTGTCGGCATGGTCATTGGTGCAGTCATACACCGTATGACCTGCACCTTTTAACAAATTTTCGAGAGCGTAGCCAACTTTTCGAGCCTCTACGCTCTCATCTATGTATCCGACTGCACCGCAACCGACAGTGCCACTTACAGTGTGTCCGCAGTTTATACCAATTCGCATAAATCATCACTCCTTTTCATTGTTTACTTCCGGCAATCCTGCCACCGAAGTCAACAACGATAGTACACCTGCCAATGCCGCTGCACTTGCGACCATTACCCAATTGACATCGCCCATTGCGACAGCCGTACCGATTGTAGCTACTGCCGTCTGTGCTACTGTTTTAATAGCACGAATACCCGCACATTTAATCCATTCTTTCATTATGTATACCTCCTCACATTCCTATCATTTTTATAAAATAGCCTATCAAACCGCCGACTAATGCCGTAATAACAGCAGTAACTACTGTTTCATATCGTTTGTTAGGTTTTTTTTCGATTTCGTCCACACGTTCCGTGATGTCATTCACATCTTCACGCATTGCCTTTGTTTCCGTAGCTATGATGTGGACGCTTTCGGTCAACTTGTCCAACGTGTCAATTCTGTGGTGTGCCGACTTCGTGGACTGTTCCACTGCCGTCAGCCGTTCCCATACTTCTTTTTCATTTTCTGCCTCCATATCAGCCCTCCATAATCTCTTGTTTTTCTTGCTCCGTTATATCTCCCGCTTTGACGAATATGTCAAGGTGTTTCTCTTTGTAAATCCCCATTTGATAGTACTTCTTGATTAACGCTTTATTCACCGCCAACACCTGCCTTTAACTCTGCAATCTGTAACATCAGCATTGCGTTAATTTCGTCCTGTGACGGTGCGTTTTTCATTTCATTGTAGGCGGTTTCGCCCATTTCAACCGCCCGTTCCAACTCACCGTCCGCCAACTGTTCCTGTGTAAATTGCATTCCGTCTAACCATTCGTAACCTGTATTATCTACGGTGGTTACTGTTGCCGTCGGATAATGTTGCAACAGTTCGTCACGTTCACTATCCGTACACGCCGTATGCGTGTCGGTTAGCTCTATGACAGTGTCGTCTGTTCCTGTTATTATGCTCTTTGCAGTTATTTCATATTTGATTAACTGCAATTTGTTTCCGTCAAATCTATATTGCATATCTGCACCCCCATTATGAATATTTGTTACTAATAAATGAATTAGTCGTTCCGCCTACGTTTGTATAGTTTTTGCCTATCATAACGTTATCGGTACAACTGTTATATGCTGATGATGTCACATATATTGAATACTGCGAATCACTGTAACTATCACGTATTATAATGTTGTCTGCGACTTTGCTTCCTCCGCCACTTGTAACTAAAATTCCGTATGTTCCGGCGTCGGATATGTGACACCCTGTTACAATGTTGCATATGCCCTCAACTCGAATACCCGTTTCTTTGGCGTCCTCACTGTAACAATCCGAAACAATATTGTAGGCTGACCCCAAATGAATGTTTATATTGTTATCGGTGGCAGTCACATTATGAATAATCGAATGCCCACCGCCGCAGTTAATACCATATACTGCGTTAGACAAATCCAAATTTTCAAATTTGCAACGACTGCCGGAAGCGTAAATACAGATTGATGTACTGTTGTAGGTGTCAAATGTCATTTTTAAATTGGCGACAGTAAAATTAGGTTGCGTTGCGGCAATGCCCCATATACCCTGTTTACAATTCAATACGGTGCTGTTACCCATACCACAAATAGTAACATTCGGTTTATTTACATTTATCTGACCGCTGATGTTATATGTACCCTCTAATAATACAATTTTGCCGCCTGTTGACGGCAATGCGTCTATAGCCTGTTGTATAACGGTTTGGTCGTTCGTGCCATTACAGTGATAATCAGCCGTATTTTTGTGCTTTGACGTACTGCACGCTATAGTAATTGTTGTCGGCGGTGCAACTCTTTCAGTCCACAAATCGCTCAGCGTTGTTGTGACTTCATCAATACCTGCATAGCCATTAGATACAAAATTAGCGTCTAATTTATTATCCCAATCAGATATTTCATTATCTGAAACAAATCTGTGGGTGCTGTCCTGTACAATCATACTCGCAGGGTGCGTTGACGGGTGCGTATAATTGTTTGCACCTGTTGCAATACCGTTTAATTTTGTTTTGTCCGCCGCTGACATAAAACCACTTGTAGACGTTGTAGCGGTTGTCGGTTTATTCGACAGGTCAGTATATGAACCTGTAAACGCTACCGTTTTTAAATCAGCAAAAAATTTCTTTACTTTACCAAACAATGCGCTGATTGTTTCCCCCGATACGATATTACTGCGGTTTGCAGCCGTTTCAAATGTTGGTTTGTCCAAATCATTGATAATTTCTTCGACATTATCAACATTATGGTTGACTACCGCCGGAATATCTGCCGGGTCTGTATATTCAATTTTTTTAAATCCTTTTTCCGTTATTATTGCCATACTCAATCACCTCATTGTACGATTTCGGTATTGCCATCGTCACCTTTTTGGATTAATCTGTAATATTCAAAATCGCCGCAATCCGAACTTGATGAAATTTCAGCCGAAAAAATATAATTATCCGGTGGTTGTGGTCCTCTGCCTGACACTGTTGTGCCGCATATCAATGATACATTGTCACTGTCATAGTTATAACATATATACATATAGCATTTATCGTATGATTGTGTCGGATATGTCGCAGTACCCGATACTTCTTTTTTTGCAATATAATTCACTTTAGGTTTTACCACGATATTATAACCGCTTGAACCTTGGCTGATAGTGTATTCCAAATCGATTTTCTTTGTTGAATTTAATTTCTGAATTGCCTTTTCCAATCCATCAAATTTGGTTTGAACATCATTATTTAGTTTTGCCAATGTTACCGCACTATCTTTAATTTTTACACCCGTAACTGAACTGTTAGCAAGCTTTTCTGTAGTAACACAACCGTCCGGGTGGTCTAAAACAGTCGCATTTTTATGTTCCATAAAATCATCATACGATACTTCCGCCGTTAATGTAATGTTCGCCTCTACTTTTTCAGCATTTGAAACAATAAAAGACATTTGGATATTTCGCACAACATATGTACTTCCGTCAAATGCCGGCATAGCACTCGCACCGTCACCAAAATTAATATATGCGTACAGTATTTCTCCCTCGTCCGGGTCTTTGGCTATAATGCCAAGTTCACGCATATAAAATGCGGTATCACCATTTTTTATTTTCACACGCACTGAAACAGTTCCGTCCTTTTCAACCACTGCTTTCGTCAAATCTACTGTGGCTGATGATGCGGTTGTTCCTGTTTGATGTGACGGTATTTCGTGAACCATTTCTATTAAATCTGCTACATCTTGTTCTTCCTGTATAAACCCGTCACCGATTACCGCTCTTACAAAATACATTGTTGCTCCTGCTTGTACCTTTGCTAAAAGTTGCAAACCTTTCGCAGTCAATTTTACAGTATCTACTGTCGGTATATTAGCCATTTTAATTAATCCTCCCCTATAAATAACCCTACAAATGTTTTTGATTTTATCTGTTCATATGTAAGATTTTTAACATCGTCATATGTATTGTATCTTTGTGCCGGATATTTTCGTCCTTGCTCAACATCTGAAATATATATGCCGATATTAGCCGTTGAATATGCAGTATCATTTTTAAATGTAGTATCAATTTTGACAGTAATATCATCGCAAATATATGTAACAACACCTGCACTGTGTAAATTAGATGTATGTAAATCTTTTGAGATATTTATTACTTCTAATTTTGAACGTGCATTTTTTATCTTCCGCAACATTGAAAAAAAATAGTTAAAATCATTCATTTCGGATTTACTCGAACTGCTATCCATATTGATTTTAAAACAATACGGATTTCCGCCGTATTCATACCATTCTTGAATATTTCCGTTTTTAAATGCGGCGGCAATTAGTTTATCAACAGCCGATGTCGTTCCCGTTCGACTGTTATATATATCACTCACCGCAATTAACTCTCGTTTTTGTTCAATGCTCATACCGTTTTCATAAAACGGGCAATCAATTTCCGCCGCCATTGAATTTAATAACATATCATCTGCCGAATTAATATCCGCCCAAAATATAACAGATTGCAGAGTATCATATAAATATCTTGTCATTTCACCAAATGCCTTAGATAATGCGATATTTTTTGGTGTTTTCATTGTGTATGGTAGCAAATCACTTATTGTAACATCTCTTACATTTATCATTTTTTATTCCTCGTTCTGTACGATTTTAACATTATTAGCCTTTATAGTAATTGTTCCGTTGCTGTAATTTATATAACTGTCATTGTCAAATCTAATTGAAAAATCATTATTTTTTTGAATTATAGATACATTTCCAATCTTCTTTGCATATTTTTCAGTTGAAAATGGTTTTTGACTGTTGGAATATATTTTTCCCAAACAAATTCCGTTATCATTTTCGTCTAAAATAACCGCAACAAAATCGCCAATATCCGGCATATTATATTCAAATGCCAAAAGTGGCAACCACGAAGATACTACATCACTTTCTTGTGGAAATGTCACCTTGACTTTTCCGTTTTGTTTATCAATACTTGATATTCTTCCTGTATAATATCCGTTCATGATTGCCACTCCTATCATTTAAAATTGTTTTCTTCGTCTGTCCCGTTCATATTCTTCCATCATTGAACAGAACTCTGAAAATGTCATTCGTACTCCTTGCATAACGGTTTCTTTATCGCCGTTGCCGCTAATTTCAATATGTGGTGAAAAAATTATCTGTCTACCGTCATCTGATGAATTATTTCCGCCGCCGTCAGATTTACTTTCACCCATATATGCCTTAACACGTTCAACCGCCTGTGAGAATAAACCGTTTTCACTGTAATTCTCTGCCTCGTCAGCTGTAAGTACACGTTCATCTTTATGCAATTCTGCAATATAACCGTCAAACGGAACTCGGTCCAATCCGTTGCGGTGTGAACCGTCAATAAATGCTTTACTTTCCGCCGCCGTATATATTCTTGCACCTTTCGGAATATCAGCAAGTATGTTTTCACCCTCGTACCAGTATCGCATACCTCTGTATTCAATAACTTCTCTCGGGTCGTTTGTTATTTGGTCGTTGACATACGTCAAACCGCCTCGCCAACTGTTTGCACCTCTCGCACTGTGTCCCGGCGGTGTTCCGGTCGTTTTATATTTCGTTACAATCGTTGTAGTTGCCTTTTTACCGTCCAGAGCAGATAACTTTTGAGATACACTGTTTATTGTTGAAGTTGCGTTATCTGTTGCTGATAATGTCGGTTTAACTTGCATTGCACCGAATGTATTCGCCAAATTCTGTACATTTTGAATTGTTGGCGTTGCATTATCATTTGCACCCAACGTTACTTGACCGGTCTTAGAGTCAACCGTTGCAAGTTTCTGCTGTGCATTATCAAGTACATCAATATTACCGCTTGCATTCACCTGCAACGAAACTGCTCCGATAGCACTTAATGTTTCCGCATCATTCGTTGCCGTATTAATAACCGATAAATCGCCGTTTGCATTTACAGAAACATTTACATTGCCCTGTGACTGCAAACTTGCAATTTGATTTTCCGCCTCTTGAATAACTTGGAAATTGCCGTTCGCATCTATCGAAATAGATTTATTTTCCGGTATTAGACTCATAGCGTGTGCCATATCCGTTAGTTTGGCTGCAACACCGTTATTATCCAATCCGTCAAATAATCCTTGCACGTCACCGATAGACTTCATATTATTTATAACAGCTAATATCGCATCATTTCCTTTGGCTGTTGCCTGTGATACATTTTCAAAGCCGTTTTGAATTAATGCAGCACCTTGAACAGCACTTTCAGTAGTATCGCCTATTGCGGTTTTATAGCTTAGAAAATTCTGTGCCATTTCTGTGGCTTTACCTTCGCCGACAGCTTTTTCAAAATCGGTATAACCTGCTTTTGCCGCAGCAAATTGAGTTGCTACTGCATCAGTATTTTTACCTGCTATAACCATTTGTTCACCAAGTTGTTCAAGCATTTTCACGTCTGACTCGCTACCAAAAGCATTTTTATTGACTACATCATTTGCAAGTGCTTGTGCAAGATAATCTCCTGCTTTTTTTGTGCTTTCGTCAAATTCGGTTATGTTACTATTCGCAGTAGCCAGTTCATCATTAACTTCGGTAAGTTCTTTATCAACTTTCAAGAAACCTCCGCTTAATTGCTCTCGAAAACCGAGGGCGTTATAAACTGTCAACTCATCTCCTAAATCGTGAAACTCTATACCTGCTGCACGAGCGGTATTATAAAGTTCATTCATTTTATCGATGTATTGTTGTTGTGATGTTTGACCTTGCGAAAATGCCGTATAATATGTTCCTGCCTCTGCTTGCAAACTTTGATACAGACTTTTTTGGTCTTGCAATGCTTTTTGCTGATTTATAAGTCCCGGCATACTTGAAACATCTTCTTTGTATTTCGATGCACCTTTAGTTGCCGTATTGATTAATTTGCTACTGTCATTTATCAATTCTGTACGACTTAGTTGTTGTGCCATATTAACCGCATTTTCAAGAGATGAAGTATCTGCATTGATAGTCAAATTGTATTCTTTGGATAATAAATCCGCAATTTCCTGCAAACGTGATTTTGCATTTTCTACATCTTGCGTTGAACTTTCGGGATTGCTTATAACTTCTCTTAGTTGAGGAACTTCCGCCGCTATGTCGTTATATTTTACAAGTGCATTAGATGCTTTTTCTATGCCGTCTGCCGCCTCATTCATACCGTTTGCATAATTCCTTTTATGCTCATATATTGCGTTTACTGCTGCTGCAAATCCAACGATTGCCGCCGCCGCTAATGTTGCAGGTCCAACGGCTGCCGCAAACGAACCTGCAATACCTGTTATAACTCCCGACACAGTACCTCCGGCAGTTGAAATTCCCGTAAGTGAACCGATAACACCGCTCAAGGTTTTTGCAAGTCCAACCTTTGAACTGATTTGAGATAATCCCTTAAACAACGTTATAATATCATTGATACCTCTAATTGTTCCGCTTGCGATTTTAAAACCCACAAACGCTTTGGCAATATTTTTTATTGTTAAAATAATATTATCAGCATTATCAATAACGTAATCTAATACTTTAGATGCCGCAGGTATGATTTTCTCTAATGAATTTATGATAATATTTTGAATATCGGGTATTTTCGCCGTTAAATTCTCAACTGAATTTTTCAGTATTGGAGCGATTGACTCACCTATTGATATTTTCATATCATCATATGCACTGTTTAATGTTGCTAACGAACCTTCAAGCGTATCGGTTTTTATACCGTATAGCTTGTCTAATGCTCCGTCACAATCTTTAAAGGCATTTACAAGTGAGTATACTTCTTTTTGCCCGTCTGCCGTATCTGTGGTAAAACCTTGCATAATTTTAGCAAAACTGTCCAAGTGCGATTTGCCACCTATCATTTGATACATCAAATTTCGATTTTCTTCTGTCATTCCTGATGTTTTATCTGATATTTCTTGGAATACATCAAGAATTGAACGTGCTTTGCCGCTACTGTCATACATTGACACACCAAGTTTTGACATAGCTTCATACGCATCACCACTTTGTTTTTGCATATTAACAAGAATTGCATTTAACGCCGTACCTGCTTCACTGCCCTTTGTACCTCTGTTTGCCAATACACCCAAAACCGCAGCACTTTCCTCAATCGGTGAATTTAGATTTTTTAGTACACCACCAACACCTAAATACGCCTCTTGTAACTGCATAGCAGTTTGATTTGATTTGTTGTTTGCTGTTGCCGACACATCAAGATAATGGTTTAAGTCGCCAATACCTAATCCGAGGTTTGCCATACTGTCAGTAACCAAATCGGAAGTAGTCGCAAGGTCAGCACCTGTTGCAGCAGATAGTTTTAATACGGGCATTAACGCCTTTGTACTATCTTCAACACTCCATCCGGCAAGTGCCATATATTCAAGTGCATTTGCACTTTCTTGTGCCGTTTTCACGGTTGTACGCCCTGCCTCTCGTGCCGCCTTATCCATAGCTTCGTATTCCGCTGTACTACGTTCTACACCTGCCGTTGCCGCCGCACTGTTTAATGCTGATTGATAATCTTTATATGTATTAACACTGTCTACTACTAATTTGGTCGTTACCGTTGCCACTCCTGCGGCTATCGCCATTCCTGCTCCGTTTAAACTCTTGTTTATGGTATTTAATTGACTTTGGGCGGCGTTGATTGCCGAACCTAACGACTTATCAATTTTACCGCCGATTTTAATCGCCAATTCTAATTCTTTTCCCATAGTAGCCTCCGCAATCGTTGCATCATTATAGGTACTTGTTTATTCCCTCTCTGACATCTTTTCCGTTGACAATAAATGTTCCGTTGAATTTGTCAATTTCAAGGAATACCGTTGAACTATCTTCAACTTTTATGTACGTTAATGTCATTGTGATTTTACTATCCATCTTGTCGGAACGTTTTAATGTTCCTAAATCAACTTCTTTGGTAAAACCACGAACGGTTACTTTTATACCGTCATAAGACAGATTGTGTGTCTTTGTGTCCGCTTTCTGCTCACAACTACGAACTATTAATGTATTTACCTTAGAAATGCTCATTATACTTGCAACCTCTTTGTCAAATACATTAAACGGCACTTCCATTTCCATATTTTCCGTAGTTAAACCCGGCAGGTCAATATCTCCCCCTGCCAATGCCGCCGTATATGCTTTACTGACAATTTTCGGCAAAGTAACTTCATCACCTGTACCCATTAATTTGTTTTGTCCGTTATATATATTGAAATCAATAATTTGTGTTGGAATGGTTGTTGTTGCCATTACTGCTCACCTCCTAATATTGCGTTTTGCACGGTTTCCGCATCAAATTCAAACGTATTTTCTATAACTTCTGTCGGAATGTTTGTAGCAATTTGCGTTCTGAATTTAAACTGTCCGTTTAGGATAGAATCATTTGAATTATCTGCCTTGTCGTATAACATTTTACCGCCCAAAATATATCCGCCTGCCGTTAATGCAGCAAGTCTGATATTTTCTTCGGTTACTGCGTTTTCAATGTTTTTCGGTGACAATTCTGTATCTATGGTCTGAATTTTTGACATTATAAATTCATTTTCAACAAATGCAAATGCCAAACGTGCCATTATCCAACGGCTTTTAGTGTCGGTAATTTCGGGATATACCGCCGTATTATTACCCCATGTATACCAACCGTTTCGGGCAATGATTGTTACAATACCCTCACCATTCAATTCGTTTCCATCTTCGCCATCATACAAAACTCTTGTACCGTCTGCGGTGATACAATCGTCAATATCAATATTGATATTAGATGGTGACTTGCAGAAAACGCCTTCATTTTCCGTTGCCTGTTTCATTATAATTGCAGCCAACCACGCAGAATATGATAATACATATCCGTCCTTTTTTATCTTTGGATAAACGGCTATTGTGTTGGCATTTACTGTTCGTGCTTGTTTATCTTTTATAACTGCTGAACGTGTTTTGCTTGTTTGACTGTCCAAATCTATAATGGTAATGCCTTTGAAACAGCCGTTGATTTCTTCGGTTTTCTGTTCTAAAACCGCACCAACGGTATCTGTTTCTGTCCAACTCGGTGCAATAAGCACAAACGGAATTACGCCATACATCGGATACACCATTTTAATTAACTCTGTACCCGTTCTTACTCCCGTTTCAGTATCATATGAACCGATAATATCATTTTCTGTAACCTTTTCGGGTGCAATGCTCTTGTATGTTGCCGTAACATTGCCCTCGATTTTATTCTTGAAAATAATCGATAGCTTTTCATCTACCCACTCGGTCACATAATCTTCGTGAGAAATTGTATTGCTTGCCGCCGTTAATTTTAACGTTGACAAAATAACTGCATCGTCAATCAAAATTGAATTATCCTGTACAACAAATTCTTTGTCCGTTACTTCTTTGTTGTGCTTTTCCGGGTCTAAGACATTTATAAACACAACAGGTGCAACTCCTATTTTAAAGAACGATGCAAACATTGATTGACACAATGTGTACTTTGAAAAATCGGTTGAATAACCAATCTTTTTATAGCAATCCTCTTTGCTTTCGCAAAGTATAGGCTTATTAACCGCCTCTGACGGATTGTCTAACATATGTATCGGTGCTGTACCGATAACCACTTGTACTTGTGTAGTGGTCGATAGTGATACCGCCGTTTCGCTTTTTTCTGTCGGATATACTCCGTGTAAATATGCCATATTATTTTAACCTCCTATTTCTTTAGTTGCTGTGCCAACTTTGCCGATTGCTGATAGCAGTATGCTACACGACTTCCAGTAACAGCTTTCTTTTTCAGCGTTTCACTTAATTTGTTAATTGGCACACATAATTCACGCACAAAATCTACATCTATCACTTTCGGAATTTTCCCTGTGAATACCGTTCCCGATTTCATTCCCGGTACTGATACTCCTATATATATTTTTTGTCCGTCTTTTTGTTCAGGCTTGTCCTGACTTTCCGCCGCTTCATTTGAATTTTCAACTGCGGAAACTTCTGTTATTTCTTCCGATACTGTTTCTTGAACGGTCGTTTCAGTATCTACTTTCTTCGTTCTTGCCATGTTGTAACCTCCTTATTACAAAAACCTTGCAATGTCATGAAATGGCATACGCTCAATATCCCATTGTGTAATCAAATTACCTACAAAATACGGTGCTATTGTATTATCATTAATACCCCATTTTATCGGATATTTCATACGATATTTGTTTTGAATGCCAACATTTGCAGTAAAATAATCTCGTATACGATTGATAACCACCATCAACGTCTGATAACCCGACATATCTTCGCTTTCATCTTTTATTACAATGATTATTTCAACCGTAACTGTTTCGGGTTTACTTGCTCCGTTTATTTCCCCTGCATTTATTTTTACAATGCAGCACGGAACGTTTTTATCAACAATTTCAGTTTCATCACCGTAACCAAGGTCAAGTGGTATATCTTGAAGAAATCCTTTAAATGTATTCGGCTCAAAAATTTTCATATCGGGTATTAATTCTTGAACTATAATTTTTCGTATTTCTTTTTGCAAATCAACTTCCGTCATAATCCTAATATCCTTTCAATTTCCTTGTCTATATTCTCGTATAGCTTGCTTCTTACATCATCTTCGATTGTTCCCCAAGTATTATCGTTACCGTGCATAACCGGAGATGATATAGATGCCATTTTTTCAATCGGCAATCTTGATTGTCCCTCACGAACGAAAATCGTATTCCAAAAAAATGCTTTATTCCCGTATTTGCCGAGGTTTCTTCTACCGTGTTTTGTATTAATCACCGCAGAAATTCTTTTTTTGCCGACATACGTTCTGAAATGTGACATTGATATATTAGAACCCTTATCCTTTAAAATTGCTTGCAAATTAGCCGTTGTAGCCTTTTTGAATTGCAATGAATGTATATCACCCTTGGCGGTATATGTCTGTTTGGTTATTCTTTCATCTTGTTTTTTTGCCTCTCGTGCAGTTTTATTCAATGCGGTTCTCACCGCTTGCGGTGCTTTCTTTTGCATTGCACCCAACTTTTGACGGGCATATTGTAATGCCTCATCAACTTCAACAAGAACTACTACTTCCATTGTCTTTACCTCACGCCTATTTTTCTGATTACGACCATATACATTCCGCATTGTTCGGTCGTTGAAACAATGGTATATCTGATATTATCCAATACTAACATATTGCCGGGCGGAGGTCTTTTGGTATCTTCGGTCGAGATATAAATGACTTTATCGCCCTTGTACAATCCATCATCAATTTTTTGAGATATTCCGTATATTCCTGTTTCTGTTCCGTCAGTCACATTGTCATCAATAACAATATTAACTTCTTGACCGTTTAAATTATGTACCTCTGCAAATTCCGAACTATCCAAAAACGCATTGTTAATATCATCTTGCAATATTTCCTTGAAATCCATATTATCAACCATTCAATTTAACTTTTACAGTAGAACTTTCGGCATCTGCACTTTCGATTGCATAACCTATAACATTGTCTTTAGCGGTCTTTGTTGCAACATCATTTTCACTGTCGTAATAGACTTTCTCACCGATTTCTATTGCTGTGTTATCCTTTGGAACATTCCAAGAACCTGTGGTTGCAACAGTTCCTATTTCGCCCGGTTCAATATCATCCGCCGCAACGGCACATATCGCACCAATTATAATCAGTGTGCCGAGCGTTATTTTATCCTCTGTCGGATTTTTATAATTGATATTTTCGCCTTTTTGCACATATGTAGCTTTCATTTTTTACTCCTCCTCATATCGTTATTTTTAAAGTTGCTTTGCCGTTTTCATCGGCAGTTACATTGATTGTTTTTATTTTCACCCCGTATAACTCACGCACTTTGCTAATTGTATCAACAGTTATTTTCATTTTAAATGTTTGAAGTGGTTCGTCTATAACATCATAATTCAATCCGAAATCACGCATTTGCGGTAGACTTCCCCTCGGGGTGTTTAACCAAAATGCAATATTTTTTTGCAATAATGACACTTCATCAGATGTCATTTGAGTTTTTTCAACAGATAAATCAACAGTGAACATTCAGCACTCCTCCAATGTGACTTCTACTTCTGCTCTCGTAATAATACCGCCGTGTATTACTTCTTTGAACTTTTCAACCATTTTGGTACAAACCCACATATTATATCCGTAAGAACGATTACCTATAACCAATTCACCAGCTACACCTGTATTAACCCAATCTGCCATCTCCGCCAACAAATCCCGCAGATTTGAGTTAAAACGTTGGTCTAAATACATTGTAAATGTGAGTGTACCTGTTTCTGCTCCTTTGAATTGTCGCTTTGCTCTGCTGCCGTCACCGGGATAGAACGTAGCGTACCGCCCCTTGACGGTACGTTCTATATTGGATGGATACTGTAACCAATCGTCATTGGTTTCAAACTGCAAATATCCCCAATAACCTATCATGATTATTCACTCATATCTATCACTACGCCCGGATTTCTGATTATTGTTTGAGGGTGTTTTACAGTTATACCGAAATCGTGATATACATCCCATACAAATCCCAATTTACCTGCCTGTTCAGACCTGCGGATTGTAGCCTCTTTTTGACCGTTTAGATAATCAATTTGGATAGTTTCGCCCTTGACGCCCATAAACCACGGTACAGGATTTCCGGCTTTCACCTGTGCATTCAATGTTGTATCTTCAACAACAGTGAAATTCATTCCCAAATACGGATTTACGGCTTGTGTGTTTTCCGGTGTATGTATTGTCGGCGAATATAGAATTGTTCGTAGGTCTGTTCCCATACCCAACGGAACAATAAACAAATCCGGCATAAGCATAAGTTGGTCGCCTGCCTCGTCTTTTTGCATTCCTAACAGATAAATCATTCGTTCGATAGACTCTATCGTTGGCTTTGTACCTTTTTGAAGTGTATTACCTCTTTCGGCACTGAATAATGCTTTACCGTCATAAATCTTCTTATTTTGTGTCAAGATTTGATACACAAGTTTATTTTGAGTATTTGCAGATAGAGCAGCATATCTTTGCGGCATTGTTGTCAATAGTCCAATATCATCATTAATAAATGCCTCACGGGTCATTGTGAATTGACGACCATATGTCTTTAGCTGACGTTCAGGCATTGGAACATCAACCGGTGTATATGCCGGCAATTCGCCGTTTTCTTTGACCTGTTCAAGTTCACCGCCAAGTGACATTAAATATTCATGATTTGTTGTCTTTTTGAAGTTCGGTAACGAACCCACGCCTACCCATTTATCAAACTGTGTCTTTTGTTTCTGTAATCCTGCAACATATGATTTTTTTACAACATCGTCAAGTATTGACGGGAATGCCGATGTAGGATTATAAAATTCTCTATAACAATGGCTATAAATATCTTCGATATTCATATGTCTAAAATCTTGTCCACCGTGTTCACGCTCCAAGCACTCAATGGCAATTTCACGGATTGTTACACCGTTGTAAATGTTTGAACCCTCTGACGGATTTTGTACACTTACTCCGTAACGCAACAAAATACCGTCTGTCGCTGCTCGTCTGAATTTGTCACCCTCATCATCTGTAACCTGTATATGACTGCTTACAGGTTTTTGACGGTTCATCAATTCATCAATTATTGCCGCTCTTACGCTATCTAACGACATACCTTTTTGAAGATATTCCGTGGCATCTACGTTAAAACTTCTACACAATGATGTGATTTGTGCGGCATCATTAGCAGAATATCCGGTATCAAACTGTCTTGCACCTTCAGGTTCTGTTGGTTCTGCGTTTCCTTGACCGTTATTTTCTTCTGAACGAATGTTGTCAATCAAACTCTGCAATAAATTAAATTCACGTTGTTCGCCTTCATTTAGTTCTCTTTTTTCCGCCTTAGCGGTGTCCATTATTCTTTTTTGCATCGCAATTAACTTTTTAAGCATCTGATTTTGCCTCCTCCATTAATAAATTTTCATTTAGTTTAATTTGGTTTTCAAACATTCTTATGTTTGATTTTTGGGTTATGTCATCTTCCATACTTCTCCCGACTCCAACAGATATGTCTGCCGGAACAGAAACAATAGATATTTCATACGGTTCCCATTTTGTTGCAGTATAGGTAACTTGTCGTGCCTCTCCCTGCCCGGTTACGTCCTTTTTATAGTCTTGAATTGTATATCCCACCGACACACCTCTCAATGAACCATTTTTGACTTTTTGAAAAATAATATCGCTTTTTTCATCTTCATCAAATTGAACTACCGCAACGCCTCGCTTATTTTCGACTTTCGCCGAGCATATCTTACCAATAACGGTATCTCGGTTATGGTTATATAATAAACAGCCTGTTGTCAATATTCTGTTCAACTGTACCGCACTTTTGGTATGCGACAACACCTCAAATGCTCCCCAACGCTCAATAGGTGTTTCGGAAGAAAAAGATAACTCAACAGTTCTATCATCTTCATTCAGCACTCTAATTCCGCTTAGCTGCATTTCTCGGGTTTGCATACCCTTAAATCTTTCATTTTGCATTTTCCCCACCTCCTTTCAAGTAAGGAAAGTTCAAATCAAGTCCGATTTGATTTGCATATTCCTCAATTTTTTTCATATCGTCAAGAACAGTTTTGAAGTCTTTACCATCTTCCCTCCAAATATCATTTAGAGTTTTCTGCCCCGTTGTGATAGCAATTTTATTTGCATTAGCCTCTTTTTGAGGGTCTATCCACTTTTTCGGTTTTCTGTTCCATTCGTGTTCTAAGTATTTTTCTTTATTTGTCCAAAAATCAGGGCATTGAATTGCACCCGATAAAACTGCCGATATAACAAATGTTTCGTATGTTTCGTCCAAAAATTCATCTTGTAATTTTTGAACTTCGGGTGTGAACGTTTCTTCATCTTCGATTGTCGCTTGCCTTGCAGATGAATAATTCGCACTGCTTAAATCTCGTGATGTTGACTCATAACTGATGCCTTGCCCTGCCGAAATTAAACGTTGAGTTGTTTTTATAAAATCGCTGCCGTTTGTAGCTGAATTGCCCGGATTTACAACCTGAATATCATCACCTGCATTCAAATCAGTAATTAAACCCGGTGTCAGTTCCAAATCATCATACTTTCGATTTCCCTTTACTGTATTTGTCCGCCCTATACCACCTGTCGGTAATTCCTTTTTTATAAATACCGATAGACAGGCTGCAATTCTTTCTTTGATGGTTGCCGCCTCGATATAGCCATTTACTTCTTTTATTCTTCCGATTGTCGCTGACATTTCGGGCATTTCTCGTATTTGAGAGGGACGTGTTTTTGAAAAATAAAAAATCACGTTTTTTCTTTCAACAAACCTACTTACAGGCTTTAAATAACCCTCAATGTCATATTCTTTTATCCAATAGCCGACAGCCTTGTTATAGCTGTTATATTCGATACCGCCAACGACCTTATTGCCCTCATAATTCGGTTTTGATTGAACTTCGTCCAATTCGTCAACCTCTAACGCCTGTAATTTAAACGGAACTATACCGCCCATTGTATAGCATTTTATAAACAAAATACCGCCGTCTACACGTTTTCGTCTGATTGCCATTCGTGCCATTTCCCAAAATGACTGTGAACCTGTTACGTCACAATTATCTTTTTTGCACCATTTTACCCATAGCTTTTCAATATTATCGTTAAATTCCTCATCGTCTGTTTTAGCCTCAAGGGTGTACCCCTTACCGACTACATTCCTTACCCACGGGTGTATGTTGGCATTCATTAAATCGCTATTTCGTTCGAGGTCTCTGCTCCTCGCTCGTACAGTTTCTCTAAAATATTTATCGGTTTGTTCACCACTCTCATTATGTGCAAACCAATTTCGATTTTGTCTGTCATACATTCCGGCATCATAATTTCTCTTTTGAATTTCATTCGCCTGTCGCCAAGCCTCTCGTTTATACGCCCATTTGGGCGAGATTTTCTCTATAAAACCCATATATTCCGCCTCCGAATTATCATATATTTACCGTCTATATAACCCATAACATAGTTACCTACGGTTTTCTTTTCCTCGTCATTTTCAATCTGCCGCCGCATCGTCTTTTTCAAGATTTATTGCGTGTGCTTCTACTGAAATTGTATAAAAATCATTTTCACCAATATAATGTGTTGCCTTGTCTACACCATATTTCCCGCTATATTTTCCTAATCCTGAAAAATAATAATTTGAGCCGGGATATATCGGCGTACCTCCCATACAGTTCATTTTTAATTTAATAGCTGTGGAATTTGCATTATACAACGCTGCTTTACTTTTTATTTGTGCCTCTTGTATTGACGATGCGGTTGTACTTGGTGTCAGCATTTTTTCTTTTTCGCCGTATATATACTCCCTTTCAGTATCTTCACCCTCGTTTTTATACTTCATTTTCACTCCGGTATAAAAACCCTCCTCATTGTCGGACAATTCAAAACTTTCAGAAATAGCCCCCACTTCAAAACTGCCGACACTTTCCGCTTCATCTTGTTTTGCCCTATCAAAAATAATGATTTTATTTTTATACACTTTCATTCCAAATCCATACTCTTGACATACTTTAAATAAAAAATCTATATCTGTCTGCTGCGATTGCGTTTGAGATTTAATAACAATGCTATCGGCGTAATACTCCAATCCAACTCCTAAATTATTGCATATATCTTGTGCTATGGCACTGACTGAAACTTTCTCCCACTTCTTCGTATTTTTTGTGCCATTCACGGGGATTGAGATAGAACGAATTACAACTTCAATCGGATAGCCTGTTACTTTTATACTGTCGCATATAAATTCACCGCAATCTATTGTGCGATATTCATTCTGTTTATCCCAATTTTCCAACTCAATTCTTGCCAAAAGGCGTGTGCCTTTATCAATTAACCAATCATTTAACCAATGGTTATCGCAGTCATGCAATTTTATATCCAAACTGTCGGTTTCACCGCTTGCGACTTCCGTAAACGTCAAATCCCGATTATATGAACTGATACCGCCCCACACTGTGCTACCTTGTATTTCAATTTTCGCCAAGGCTCTGCGAGGGGCATTTACAAAATCATAACTCATTATTTTTCCTCCACGGCGGCAAGAATATTTCATCATCAGTTTTTGATATAGTCGGTATTTCTAAAACCACACCATAATCAAAAACGGCTATGTCAATATACTGCGGATTTGCAGTTAATAACGGCTTTATCAATTCTTCATTGTTATACTGTTCATATGCGATTTTATCCCATGTATCGCCTTGTTTTGTCGTATATAACATCTCTCTACCTTCTGTCAAAAACCGCTGCCGATGCGTTTCGTCCGAGTATACCGCCTTTTTCACTCTCGGCGATTTCGTTCTCAACTTTGGTCTGCATATCGTACAGAGTTTTTAAATCCGCTCTTGTCATTGTTCGGTTTCCAATCCTATATGATTGTCCGCCATTTAAAATTTTAGATATTGCCTTTTTTATCTCTACCAATTCTTGCTCTTTATCTGTCATTTATAACCCTCCCATAAAAAAACAGACAAATTAAAGATTATAAACATAATCTAAAAGTTGCCCGTTTGTATTCTATTCTTCAACTGTACCTTTGTAAGTGATATTAACACCTGTACAGTACGCAATTTGCGTATTTGTTATGGTTTTTACAGACGGAGAATTTACTCTGATTTTTCGTCCACCTGCTTGAATGATATATGATATTAGTTTTTGAATATCAATATCTCTGCCGATTTTTTGGCTTTGCCATTCTGTATATTCGTATATGTTGCTTTTAACATCTTGCTGTATAATATTTAATGCCGATATATCTGAATTACAAATGCTATATTCAACATCAATACTATATTCAACACGTTCCACATTTTTTATTGTTATATGGTCTGTGATTGCCTTTATATCGGGATTATTTATATATTCTGAAAGTCCCTCAATAAAACTTTCAGTTGCTAAATCTCTGTCTTTCAGCAATATATAAATTTCAATTTCCGCATCTGATGGATTATCAATAACCACATCATCAATCAACGAAGAATACGATTTGACATAATAGATGTATGCACCCTCCGAACCTGTTGTACTGTATAAATAACGTGAATTATATATACGTTCTCGAAGTGTATCATCATCTTCTACATCTGCACCGCCTAACGGATTGTCAATATTTTTTACGTTATCAATGTATGCTATCGGGTCTACTAATGTCGAAAGTTCCCCGATTTCATAATTATTTGCAGCACTGCCGCCGTCTGTTGCAGTACATAAAACGTCAACATACAAATTTCCCGGAAGTATTTCCGCATATTCGCTTGTTGCAAAATAAACGTTTCCGCTTTCTCCGGTAACTCTTGTCCCGACAGGAATAGCAATAACATTTTCTCTGACCGCCGATAATGTAAATCGTATTGTTGTCACGGCATATTCTTCTTGTTTTCGTTGTAATAATCGGCTTATTGCTTTATTGTCAAGATATGCTCCGCTTGCATATTTCAACGAATTTTGCCTTGCTCGATTATTAATAATCTCTGCTACTTGATACATAATCTGTGCCTGTGCATATATTTTTGCTTTATCTTCATCACTTATTTGCGTAACTGTTTCGCCTGTGATTTCCGACAAGGCGGATTTATATTCATTTATACCAATCTCTTTTAATTTTTCAACCGATATATCACCAATGAATGATATATCAGGAATACTATCCAATATTGACATCTTTCCGCCTCCTAATATCCGTTTATCCAACTTGATTTTTTATGTGGTGTTTCTTCCGCCGCATCTTCGTTCGCATCATACAATCCGATAGTTCTTACACCGCAAATATCCGCCGCCGCTGACGCATATACTCTACAATCCGTAAAATGGTTGTCACCGTGACTTACTTTTGGTCGCCAAACTAATCGCCGCCTTTGTCCTGAACCCTCTGCCACTTTATGCTCTGCTGTTAATTGCTTTGCGTATTCCAAATCACAATCTGCATGAACCATACAAGAACCAATACCATTCTCTTTTTGCAATCGCCTTGCGATAATATCTTTGTACTTGCCACCGTCAACCAATATCAACTGTTGCCCGTCATATTCTGCACCCTTACGGTTTATTTTTGTTACCCTATAATGATTGTTACCGCCATCTACACCCTTAACGGGTATCGCCCACTCGTGCCGCAAACAAAATGCGTATATCTCTGTTGTTTGGTCGCCACTGTCTATTAAACATAAATTAACATAGAATTGTTCGCCTGAAGAATTTTTATACTCGGCATTCATATACATTTCCAAATCGTTCAATGATAATAACTGTCCATGTATAATTGATTGACTTGTCCACTCTGCACCCCAAGCAACAATGTCATAATATACTGATGTTTCTTGTACGTCCACACCTGCCGTAAGCATTACCGCCCAATCAGGTACTACCCCTTGCGGTTCTTCTGCCTGTCTTTGCATAATCAATTCTTCACTTGTCTTTACCGTAGTATCTTCCCACGGTTCAGCCAACCACGAATTGATAAAATTCTGTAATTCTTCCGGGTCATCTTTACTCCGCAAAAATTCAAGTGCTATATCTTTCCACGATACAAAAAATGAATATAACGCATTTATATGAAAACTTACGCTCTTAGGCTTTCCTACGCACGTTTTTTTCATATCTCTCCATTCGCCTTTGCGAATAATTGCACGTTTTTCACTGTCTGTTATCTCTGCACCGCATTCTTGACAATAGTAACTTGCCGTTTCTGCACGTTCTTCTACCGTCATTTTATTATCTTCATCATTCTGAAAACGAACCTGCTGCCATTTTAAAATTATCATTTCACCGCAATGCGGACACGGTACGAAATAATATTTTTGTGCTTCTGCTCTCTCATGAAATCTCCAAATATAATTAGATTTCAGCGTTGGAGTGCTACAAGTATAGATTTTTTTGCTATATCCATATGTTTTAGTTCTCTCTACCGCCAAATTATATGGATTTGCTTCTTTTTTCGTAGCACCTGCCATTTTGTCAATTTCATCAAAAAACAAATATTTTATCGCTTTAGAAGCCAATGCAGCCGGAGTATTACCCGAACGCAAATATAAATTCATACCTCTGAAACGCAAATTCTTTTCAGATGATTTTGTTTGAAAAAATCTTGATTTGATTTCTCTCGTTTTTTGGTATGCCGGTTTTAATTTGTCGTTCGACACGTCTTTTGCTAATTCATCATTCGGATACACAATCATTGTTGGCGATGGATTTTGTGTTATAATCCACCCTGTCGCATTAATTAATGTTTCTGTACCGCCGACTTGCGTTGATTTCACAAAATTAATATTTTGGATATACGGGTCATTGAAACTGTCCATTATTTCAACCAAATACGGTGTAATGGCATTGCTCCAACGACCCGGCAAAGCGGAGTTATCCGTCAATATACGGTATTTCTCCGCCCATTGCGAAACTGTCAGCCTTTCCGGTCGAGATAATGATTTATGAATACACCTCATAAATAATTTTCTTGTTTTTTCTCTTGACCTCAATTTTTCACTTGACATATTCCGCCCCTCGCTATCTTCTTTGCTTTCGTAGTCGTTCAAGCCTTTCGGCTCTTTCCGACAAATCATCTGCTATATCCAATAATTCTTGTTGCGGTCTTTGAAACATAAATTCTATTGATGTGTTTGTTGCCATGCCTAAATTTACGCATAATTTTCTGATATTTTCCGCTGTTAATCCTCGCTGTATAAAAAATTTATAATTCGATTTTTAATCTTGGTTATATCCTTACCGCTTATTCTTTGATAAAATTCCAATGGCAAATCCGTTAGCTTTGAAGCCGTTGCCATTGCATATTCTATCGTTAATTCCGGTGTAGAAGAAGCCGATTTTGCAATTTTGCGATATAGTTTTTCAATATCTTGCATTTGCAGTGCGTTTAAATTTTCAAGATTGGTTAAATCAACCTCGCTGATATGCTCTCCCTCAAAATTGTATGTCTGCGATAATTTGATAATATTATCGACCTTTTCTTCTTCCTCTGGGATAATAATATCAACTACCTTCTTTGTGTCTGTTGCCACGTTTTTAACCTCGACAATCTTTTTCTGTTCATCTGTACTTTTTTCGTTTGACATTTCTTAAACCTCCTAAAATTTTATATATAATAATTGTTTTACAACAAATTATTCTTCTTCATCAGTTTCGACATCATAATCAATCGGTTCTGTTCCGTTTATAACATCAGGGTCATAATTTGATAATTCCTCTAATGTCATTTCCAACTCTTTCTCCAATTCTGAAATGATTATATGTATATCAGTTTGTCCTATAACAATCGGTGCTATTTTTGCCGGAACTGATAACAGACGATTACGGAAATCTATAAGCATATTATTCAAAAATTGTTCTACATCACCTGCTTCATGCGTTTCCTTTCGCAGCCTCCGTAACTTCAATTTTGTGATTTCCTTTTTATATTTTTCGTGTTCTGCCTGCTCTTTTTCTTTTTGCAGATTTGTCCCGTTGCCGACTTCCGCTTTTATCTTAAAATCTATGTACTCTTGTACACACTTTTCAGCGTTATATTTTCGACTGTCGGTAACAAATTCAAATAATCCTTGTTCTTTTAAATTTCTGACCTGTCGTGACGAAATTCCAAGTAGTGCCGCAAGCTGTTTTTGATTTACTTCCATGGTTTTTTTATTCCTATTAAATGCAAAAAATTAAATTTTGAAATTTCTACAAATTAATGTTCCAAAAATTTAACCGATTTTTTATATCAACTTTTTGTAATGAATTTTGTTTCTTAAAATTTTTAAATTAGTGATTTTGAAAACCGCAAATTTTAAAATTTTTTATACTTGTTTTTCATGTTTTTTACTTTTAATTTTTCCTCGCTCTCTATATCTTTTTCAAAATATCCAAAAGCGGAAGGAAGTCCCCTTAAATTTTTTTTAAAAAAGGGGCAATTTCCGGACCTCTTTAGCCCCGCAGGGTATGCCCCCCACGGGAAGAACCTACTTTTTTTCGCCGCAGCAGTGAAACAGAGAAATTTCACTGCCGCAAATGAAAAAAGCCATGAACGATACGGGCATATCGTTCATGGTCTATTATATAATAAAAAATTAAGTTACTCCTGACAATTTTGTGTCAGTAAACTTTTCATAATAACAATTAAATATATTCCTCGCTCTTGCGAGATGTCGCCATAGAGTTCGTTCTTCTATGTGCATATCTATTGCTACACGCTTTGTATTTTCGGTAAGCAATCCACGTTTCAAGTTTCCCAACGGTAACTGATAGTAAACACGCTTAACGCCCTCTATTGCAATATAATCTCGCTCTATCTCCAAATGGCGAATGGTTGACGTTACCGCCATATTAATATAGACTTCTTCAAGCGATAATATATCTGTGTCGTTTAAATGCCCTCGATAGCGAAATGCCGCAATCGCAAAGTCCTTTATGTTATCTTGTTGCATTCCTCTACCTCCTCAACCTACTACATCAAAAAAGTTACAGCGATGTTTAATATCGCTGCGGCTAACCAATATATAATGTTTCCCCAATCCTTGCGAGGTACGAACATAACCGCCGCACCTAAATCAAGAATAATTAAAAGCAGTGGGAAGATTTTTGTTTTGTCAATCATTCCGCCGCCTCCTTTAAACTTTTTGAAATATAATCTTTGACTGTACTCTTACTGCCGTCAGATTTATCGCACGTTAAATAGGCGTATATAAATTCCCACGCCTGTTCCCAACCGTAGCAGAATGCCGCAGCATTGCCTTGACGGTTCAACTTTATTATCCACTCTTTCTGTTCCTTAGTTATCTTACTTCCACGTTTCCGCTTTAACTCTAAGAATAATCCGTGATACTCCTGTCTTGAAACATTCAAAACAATATCGGGATAACCTTTTCTCAACCCCTCTTTTTTTAATCTGCCGCCCGTTGTCTTGGTACGCTTGCCCTCATTTGGAATGTGTGCCAACATTTCCAATTCGGGATAACGAGATAACTCCACCGAACAAAATCTGAACAATGTTTGTTGCTCTTGACTTTCAGTCGGACACGGTAGGTCGCTTGCCTTTATTTTCTGCATTTATAAAATACCTCCTTTGTAACTCTGCTATTCTTCGTTTTCCGCAAGCGAATAGTTAAATATTCACCTGCATTAATTGTATTCAAATATGGACTTATATCTGTAATTGTATATCCGGGATATAAACGCTCTATCTCTCGTTCACATATATCACCCTTACGAATATCTCGGACGGTATCTTTGCTTATAAATCCATCTCTGTCTTTTGGAATGGTCGGCTTTTTTAAATTCTTGCTCGCCGCCCATCTATGTATTTTTTCATCTATGACTTCAATATCTGTTGTCGGCTCTTTAACTTTATACTTCGCCAAACCTTTCAATCCATTATCATCCAATTCCAATCTGTAAGTATGTGCATATCCTTGTCCCCACATATCCTCCAACAAATCTCTATCTATGCCGCCGCTTAAAATCATGTGTATGTGCCAACGTCCATTAGTTGCACCACGTTCAATCACATACAAATATTTTAATTCGGATAAATCATTTTTTGATATGTAATGTTTTATACGTCTGATATAATTACGAATAATTCTCTGTACATCTGCATATGTTTCAGGTAGGTGTTCATCATCAAATCCCAATCCAATCTCTAAATCTTTCTTTGAGAAATTATTGTTGATTAAATATGTCACTTTATTTTCTCTGTAAGTTTGATTTAACTTTTTCTGTATTTCAGATGATGGATTGGTTTTCTTTTTTCTTTTACCCGGCTTTTTAAAAACAGGAAATATATTTACGTCTAAATAATCTCCGTGATATATTCTTCTTTCTCTTTGAATATATTTGCCTTTACATTTTTTCATTTGTACCACCTGCCCTCGTCGATTTATTAATATTCTGTATAAACCTTAAAAGTGCCGCAATGGACACTTTTAAAATTTATCTATTATATATGAAGAAACTCAACTATAAATCAATGTTTATTGCTATTTATTTACAGTTCTCTTTCTTTATCAGTCGGTGCTGCCCAGTCTTGCTGACAAGGTAATAAGCATCTTTTGTTTCCGTTTCTATGTACCAATTATTCGGCTTAAGTCCGCACGATGCGATATATGTTTTTTGTTTGCTTGTTAAATTCTTTTTACTCATGGTACTTTAACCTCCTAACATTTCATGTATTGAGGATAACGAATTTTAATCGCTTCAACCATATATTTCACAAACGGCATTGAGAATAGTTCATAAGGTGTATATTTGCCGTCAGTATCAGTTGTCGCATCTTCCCATGATGTCCCGTTTTGATGGAAACCATTGTATAGATTTATTGCCAATCGACATAATTTAAGAGTATATTCTGTTTGCCACTTTTGCCCGAACCCGTCTAACTTTGGACAGTTTGATTGAAAATCATATAAACTGTCAATATTAGTTCTTGTGGTTACTAAAATCCCGAGCGTATAAAAGAATGCCTTTCGGTATACATCTCTTTCTGATTTCGTTTTTATCACATTTTCGCAATAAAACATCATATGCTCATACCCAATAAATTCAATGCCCTGTGTTAGTTCATAGATTGTTTCATTGTTCAGCATTTATTATTCCTCCATTAGTTTATCAAGTAGGTTTTCCGCAATTTTGTCAACCTCATTTGTCTGTTCTTTATAATAATCATAATCACATATTATATCCATCATAATTGCCATATCCAACGCTCCTTGTATAATTCCATAACGAATATATACTTGCTCCGGGCTTCCTGAACTTTGCAAATTATCTTTTAATTTATTTATGTATTTTTCTGCATTTAACTTTCGTTTATTTTGACATAATTGCTTAATTTTCTTCATTATATTATTCATTTCTTCACCTCACTAATTTTCTTTACATGAAATGTAATTAATATTGCTTATTGGGATTGCTAATATGATTTCTTTTTTCTGATTTTGAAAAAAAGCTAATCTCCTTTCAAACTTAACAAAACTGCACTTATTGTGGAAGTCTAAACAATGACCGGTTTGTAATGCCACTACAAAATGTCTGTCCGGTTCAATGTTTAATTTTTCTTCAATTTTTTCCGTAGGTTTCTTACTTGGTGGTGTAAAATTTTTATTCATCGTTATCCCTCACTTTCCCGAACGCAGCATATAAATTAATATCAGCTGACACTGTACCACTGCCCTTACCAACTTTAACGAATTTTTCTGCAAATTCATATAATTCCTGCAATGTCACCCCTTTACCGCACTTTCCGGCAACTTAATGCCATATTCACTCAACTTGTTTACTATTTCTTTCAGACTGTTTTGACCTAAACCTCTTACCATCATCAACTGTTCAATACTCTCAATATCACTGATTTTATCAATCATTGCACGTTTTAAACAGTTGTATGTACAAACCGAAAAAACACAATTTTCTATTGGTGTTTGATTAGGAAAATTTTCCTTGACAACTTCGATTTTTAGCAAACGTTCCCACTTAACGAAGTGGAATTCAACCTTATCCTCCGAGCCGTCGTCATTTTTGATAATTCTACGGTCATTGACCGCAGTTATTACTGGCTTATCGCCTGCCAATCGTAGGAATTGTTCCTGCAGTCCGATTGGTGCAACCACGGCGATAATGTCGCAGTCATCTATTTCTGCCTTTAACTCATATGCAGATTTAATTGTCTTGTTTACTTGAAAAATCTCAACATCTCCCAGTGTAGCTCTCTGTTCTGCCGTCATTGCGTGGCGTGAAAACCACAATACTTTAATCTTTTTCATAATAAAATCCTCCTTTAATTCTCCGTTGCCTTTACTCTCCCAGTGGCACTCCAATCCAATGCTTGCCCGCATTCAACGCAAAGTTTATCGCCGAATAGTATATGTTTACTATCGCCACAATTTGGGCAATGACTTAATCCATATTCTTCGTCAATAGTTATTTTCATCGGAATGTCTCTCCGCTCATGCTCATATAATTTCTCTACCGCCTTTTTCACTGGCTCGAAATTGCGTATTTCTCTGTCTATGGTTTCTTGTGCCACAGACGGAAACTTTTCTGCGTCAAGTGTAACAAAACCGTTTTTATATTTTTTTGTCAACATTTTTATCCTCCCAATAATCGCAAGTCGTATGCCGTGTATCTTCTTTCCATAGCAAAAATGTTTTCGTCGGGCATTTTGCATATACACCAGTTGTACCATCGTTTAAAACTCTGAGAAACCTGCATTCATCACATGTTCTCATCTTCGGCTTCAGATATTTCTTAAAATCTGTCAGTATTTCTATTGTATTGCTTTCGGCTAATTTTTCAAATTGCTCCTCTGGCATTCTTGCTCCTCCATTAATTGTAATGTTCTTTTCAACTTTTCGTCCGCAATTTTATTTATTGTAGCATTGTCTATGTTAAATAAATGTTGCAACTGTATCAGCATTACAATCACGTCCGATAATTCTTCTTTTATGCTGTCTTGCACTTCGTCTATTGTTTTTCGTACAGGCTGACCAAATTGCGTTATTCTCATATACTTAGTCAATGCTTGCGTCAGTTCTGCCATTTCTTCAATCACCAATGGAATTTGTTTTCTTCCGTAATAATTTGCTATTCCCAACCAATCTTGCTTTTTGTATATTGGCATAACTGCGTTTTCTTCCAAATACTTTAGCGTGTGTAACCAATTCGCAAGCTGTTGGTGTTCTTCTACATACTCCAAACAATTTTTAGTTGCGACTTCTTCGCAATATTCTATTGCTTCATCGAGTGTCATAGTCTTTGATTTTATTTCTGTAGTTGAACGCATATTCCACGCTTCTCCGAGTTCATCATCTGACCTACTTTCATTAATAAAACCTACAGTCGCACCGCAATTTTGACACTCAACTTGAAATCGCATTTCATCATACACACCACCGTCAAGAAATGCTACTTCTGTGCTGCCGCAAAACGGACACGGTTTTAATTTATTATTTTTCATTTTTCTGTTCCTCCCTCAAACACATTTCCGCTTCTTCATAAGCGGATTTATACAAGCAGAATAATTCAGGATTGCCGCCGCTATCGGGGTGGCTTTCCTTTGCTAATATACGGAAACGATTTTTTAATTCGTCCATTGATGGAATATTGTCAAATCCCAACGTTACAAAACACTGTGGAATTTGTTTTTTAGGCGGTAAAGTTTTCATACCCTCTATCCAAGTAGACAAATCGTATATACCACGCTCAACCATTCGAGCAATATCTTCCAATGTTTTGACTAATTGTGCAAATAGGTCCGATGAATAATGTATATTCTGTTTATGTTCCGCCGCCTTATGAAGCGAATGTTCAAAACGGTAATATTGATTTTTATAAGTAAATTCAATAAAGCATTCATTTCTACTCCAATCATACTTATATTGCTTTACTCCCAAACGTTCCATAACACGCTTTAACTTGCTTTCGTATTCCTCAAATCCGCCGCTATATTTTTTTCTTGCCATTGACTTTCTCCATTTCTCTTTTATATTGCAACTTCTGATATAAAGTCTTTCATTGTATCAAATTTCTTTGTACACCATTCCGGTGCATTTGCTCTTGCAAGAGCAGTTGCGAACGGAGGCGGTACACTGTTTCCGCACCTTGCAACCTGTTTTGTTTTGGGATATTTATTACCATAACAATCAGTTTCAATTTCATAATCAGTCGGAAATCCCTGTGCATTGTATAATTCTCTCGGTGTCAGCATTCTTAACCCAATATCAACAATCGCATAGTCAACACCTTTAATTGTTACTAAACCAAAACAATCCTTTGTTCTGATAGTGTGCAACGGCTCGTTCACTTTCTGTCCACTCTCACCGCTATAATACTTTATTAAAAATGCTCTTACTTCTCCGAAATGCCCCTCACCACAAGTAATAGTTTTAAGTGGTTCATCTACTTTTTGTCCTATGCAATGATTATTAAATTGCGTTATATGTACTGCCGCAAGTGCATTATTGTCTACTGCCGTTATAGTATGTAATGGTTCATCAACAGAACTTCCGCAGCCTTGATAGTTTCCACCAAAATATTTTGACATAAATGCAGTAACAAGTCCGTATCTATTTGCTGTATCAACTGTTTGTAATGGTTTTTCAAGGATTTGTCCACGCACTTCATTTTTTGATTGTTCGCCATGATATTGTATTAATGTAGGTGCTACAACACCAAACCCATGTTTAGCTGTTATTGTCGGCATAGGTTTATCAACTTCTTGCCCTCTGAAATTATCGCCACCGTGATTAACCTGTATTATGAACGGATTAGGATTTTCAATTACAAATTTCTGTATACCCTTTGCAATTCTTCTTAATGTATTTTCTGCAAGAGGTTTTTTTCGTTCAAATATTGACGGACATTCCAAATCCCAATTAATACATTCGGCAGCAGTATGCCAAGGTAACAGCTTTCCGCTTTTAACTTCTTCACTTTCGGGGTTTCCGTGTGTCGGATTAGGAAATATAATCGATTTGCCGTCATTACGAAATATAATAAATAATCGTTTTCGTATTGTCGGTGCTCCGTAATCAGAAGCGGTTAATATTTTCCACTCGCATTTATATCCGAAAGATTTCATAACATTTATAAATCGTTTAAATGTTTTTCCCTGTTTCTTTTTATTCGGCACAAGTTGTTGTTCGGAATACGGCACATATGTCCCCTTTTCAGCTAATGTACCGTCCATTCTATATATTCTGCCGTCCTTATTTCTTCTTGCACATAATGAACCCCATGACATAAATTCAGGTACATTTTCCATTGAAATTATGCGAGGGTGTACAGTTCCTGCCCATTTGGTTACAACCCACGCAAGACCTCGAATTGATTTTTTAACAGGCGTACCACCTTTTGCACGGCTAAAATGTGTACAATCAGGCGAAAAATGTGCCCACCCTACAGGTCTGCCCTTTGTTGCTTTATATGGGTCAACTTCAAATATATTTTCATTATAATGTTCTGTGAACGGGTGATTTTTCTTGTGCATTGCAATAGCATATTTATCATGGTTTATACCTATATCGACAGGTCTGCCTATAGCAAATTCAAAACCCGTAGACCAACCGCCGCCACCACAAAATCCATCAACAGTTATTTCATCTGATAAATTAATTTGTGCGTTCATCACCATCACTCCTTGCCCTATCTCTTACCAGTGGTTTGTACTTTTTATTGTCTATCGGCGTGTTATACAATCCACACGCCGTATATCTATTACTCCAATTTGTATTGATGTCATGCGTTATGCCATATGCCCTGCATTTGCAGTGACGTTTTCCGTCAACTGCTATTGCTGTGAAATTGCAGCAATTACGACATACCACTCCCTCCAATTCACCATATTCGCGGTACATCGCACCGATTTTAACTCTCTTTTTTGACATCTGTTATCACTCCCTCGCTTACTTCAATCTTACCGGCAACACTAAATATGTTGTATTTTCCGTGTCATGTACATATACTGCTGACACTGCATTTGACATCTCAAGTGTAATAGTTTCACTGTCACACACTGAAATCATATCAATCAAATACTCGCAGTTAAAACCTATCCTTAATTCACCCTCACATTCCGCCGCACAATCATCTTTTACAGTGCCTTTTTGAGTTTCCGCCTCAAGTTGTATTTTTTCATTACCAATAGACAAAACGACAGGTGTTTTCTGAAACTTTTTGCCGTCAAGCAACATATCTGTATTAACAATTAACAAACCACGCTCCAAAGTTTCTTTAAATTTGTGCTTGTCCACCGTTGCTTTGACGGTTGGTGTGTTATTCATTAAGCTCTTATATTTCAAATACTGTCCGCTCAATATTCGAGCAGTTATAATATAATTCTCATATTCAAATACAACGTTACGTCCATCAGAACGGATTTTTATTTTTGTATCAATATCGGGTGTTACCTTTGCGATTTCTTTCAATGCTTCCAAACAAATCACCATTGAATTATCTTCACAATCCGCATTGACGGAAGTTTGTGTATATGCCACTCTCAAACCGTCACTTGCAACATTATGCAATGTGCCGTTCTCGATTTCAAACAATACTCCCACTAAAATCGGCTTTTTTGCCGCACTTACCGCCGCAAAAGGAATTGTTTTTTTTAAAATGTTTTTTAACTGACTGCACGACAGACTAAAAGATGAAGTATCTTTTACATTTTCAATCTTCGGATATGCTTCTGCCGATTGTCCTTGAATTTTAATCTTTGATTTACCACTTTTCAAATTGACAACAAATTTATCATCGCAATCAAGATTTATATACCCGCCGTTAAACTTTTTGGCAATATTATCAAATAGCTTTGCATCTACAACAAAACTTCCCGCACTGCTTACTTCCGCATTCATAATATACTTAACGCAAATATTGGCACTATAACTTGTTATCGCAACAGTATTATCACTGTTTGCCTGTATCATAATGCCGCCCAAGGCTACAACCGTATCTTTGGTTACACCTCGATTAACAATATTAATTGCCCTCATTATTTCTTCTCTCATAAATTTAACTTGCATTTTGGCTTTCCTCACTTTCCATTAAATCGAACAGTGTGAGTTGGTCTGTTACTTCGTCCGTAGATTTCAAATAACCCACACCGTCACGGAAATAGTCAGCATTTAATTCTGTTCCTATTCCGTATCTACCCATTTTTACCGCAATATACGGTACAGTAAATAATCCTGCAAACGGGTCAAACACCGTATCGCCGGCATTTGAATATCGGTTTATAATTCGTTTAACAATATCAATCTGCAACGGGCAAACGTGCATTGTTGCTTTCCGTCTGCTCTGCTGCGTATTCAACGTGTTCATTCTGTTTATGTCATCCCACACCTCATCGCACCACGAAGCAGGCGGAATTAACATAAACGTTGACGGCAACTTTCCGTTTTTGTCTAACTCATTTGCTAACTCAACGTGTTTTTTGTAGTCGTAAACATTATTACGGCTATATTTCTTATACAATTTTTGCAATGCACTTTGTGACATTTTAGCTAATTCTTCTTTGCTTACAAGTCTGTTACCGTCACTGCGATAGAATGCGTGTGCATCTATCTGCCATTGTCCTTTGGTGTATTCATCTTTAGACTTTACCACCGGAACATCTGCATATGCTTTTGATGTATCTGTTGGTAGTTTTCGGAACAGTAAGATATATTCGGGACAACCTACACCCATCTTACTGCCGTCTTTGCAGTTTTCTGTCCACCCTAAACGATAGGTTTGATTATTTTCACGCACAACATCGGTTATAACAGTTATCATACCGAAATATTGAAAACCGTGTTTTATGTAATGCTCTATTGTATAGACGTGAAACGGTTCTATTGTCGGCATTCCCGTACCTGTCGCATTACCGAACAAAACTCTGTCTTTAACATGAATTGCCGCAACTCTGCCCGGTTTTAAAATTCTGAACAGTTCCGGCGTTAAAAAGTCCATTTGTTCAAAGAATTTCGCCGTTGTTGCATTATGTCCGAAGTCGTTATAATTTGCAGAGTATTCATAGTGATTGCTAAATGGAATACTTGTGTGTATCAAATCAACACTGTTATCCTGCATATTCTTCGTTTCTTCCACGCAATCATTAAGTATTGCCGTATAGTTATCCCCTTTTACCTGCACTCTTTCCACACCTAACTTTCTTTCTAATTGCGAAGTATTCGCATTTGATAAACCGTATCTTTTTATAATATCGGTCATTTTCTTTGTTAAATAATTATGTTGTTGCCACTTTTTCAGCAATACATCTAAAATACCCTCCTCATTTTCGGTTAAGATAATATCAATTACTACTTGTTCTGTTTGCAGAAAACGATATATTCTATGTACCGCCTGTATGAAATCGTTAAACTCATAGTCAATCCCTAAAAATATCGCCCTGTGGCAATGTTTTTGAAAATTGCAGCCACTGCCGCTCAATTCTTTTTTAGTTGCAAATAATCTTGTTTTTCCGTTTGAAAAATCTATAACACGCTTTTCACGCAAATCATAATCTTGCGAGCCGTATATATCTACGACATTCGGAATTGCTTTTTTGATTGCGTGTCTTTCCGCCTCCAAGTCGTGCCATATTATAAAATTGTTGTCGGGTTCACTGTCTATAATGCTTTTTGCAACTGCTACCCTGCGGTCTATACTGTTTCGCTTTTCCGCCGCACATTCAGATAATGACAGTGCCAAATCCCGTGTTAATTCAAACTGACCGTCACGGTCAACAGTAACTCCGCTATCTGACAGTTTGTGATAATTGATTTTTAACGGTGGCAAATCGTACCCCGTATCGTCATAGCCTAAATCGGACGGTTTTGTTATAAACAACGCCCACGATGACAACCAAACCCAAAATTCATCTTCCCTTTCGGGATATAGCGTTAAATGATTTGCTTTGGTACTGTCACGCTTAAAAAATCTTGTCAATGCTTGACCTGTGTCCATCACTTCCAAGAAACCGCCGTAATGTATCAATTCTTTGTACTTGTTCGGTGACGGAGTAGCCGTATTAACCAACTTATACGGTATTCCCTTAAACTTCTGTAAGAACGTCTGATACGTCTTACTTCCGAAACTTCGCAGCACTGCCGCCTCGTCAAGCGACACCGCCTTGAAATATGTCGGGTCTATATCTCCGTCCCTCACTCTCTCATAATTTGTAAGCACAATTCGACTTGTAGCTGCCTGTACTTCATTCATATTGCGGACATATTGAGGCTCGTCCAAGCCTAACAATTCTACCGCATCTCTCTTAAATTCTTGTTTTACCCCAAGAGGTAAGACAATCAATGCTTGTCCGCCCTCTTTTCTTGTTATGATATTGCACCATTCCAACGCTTGTACAGTTTTTCCAAGACCGAAACTTTCAAACAAGGCACGTCTGCCGCCTCTGACCGCCCATATAACTGCATCTCTTTGGTGCGGTTTCAATATAGGGTTTACATCTTCCTCTGAAATCTCTATCCCTGTTTTTGGTGCAATATCAATCTTCGATTTTAGAAACTCTATATACTCCATTTTGCACTCCCTCTTTTTCATACTCACGAATTACCTTTTCACCTTCGGGTGTCGCATGAATGCCCTTTAAAATTACTGTTTGTTTATTGACTTTTTTATTTTCCAAGTCCCATATACGCAACGCCATTCGGAATTGTACTTCGTACTCGTGATGTGCCAACTCTCGCTTACGTTCAATTTCTCTCTGTTTGATACGTTTTTTCTTTCGTTGCCTGTCCTTCATTACCTTTTTGCAGCGGAAGAAGATAAATAAACAGATACAACATATAATTGCGTCTGCTGTTACCGCCGCAAGAACTTGCAGAAGTATCTTATACCAACTCATTCGGACTCACCTCTGTTAAATTGTTCAAGCTGCCGTTCAAGCTGCCTAATTTGATATGTTTGTTGGTCTATACTGTTTTGCTTGTCGTTGCATATTCCGCATATTGCTAAAATCAATACAAACTCCAAAGCACAAATAACCGAAATCAAAAATATTCTGTTGCGATTTTCTTTCTTCAATCGCTTTAATCGGCGGCGAAAAAATTCGCCCTCCGTCTGCGGATATATATGTATTTCATTACTTTTCATTGCTTATCTCCTCTTCCAACTCGCTGAATACCATTTTCAAAAGACGGCACGTTAAAATTTGAGCCTCCGTGCTTAGATTTTTTTCTTTAAAATCTTTTCTTTGGTCGTTTTTTAACGGCTCTTTTAACTGCATTACCAAGTCTTCCGGGTTCATTTGTGACAACATCATTAACAAAAATACAAATCCATTCATAGTTTAATCTCTCCTTTTACCATACTGCTACTTGTTCATCTTCTTCGTAAAACTGCTCTGTATATTCTCTGATAAGAATTTGAGCAATAATGTCATATACTTCTGCCGGAATAGATTTTACATCTACCGTTTCCGCCGTACTGTATTCTTTTAAATCCATAACAATGCCCTCCGTTTCTATTGAAATCTTCGGCATAATATGATATACTTTGATTGTCACATTGCGGTATATCTTATATGCCGTCTGCCTGTAAGGTGAAAACCTTGCAGGCTTTTTTATTTTTACTGTACATCAACTTTATTGACCGCCTCCATTCCTCTATGATATAATCAAGCGGAAAGGAGGTCTTTTTTGTGGAAATATCTTTAATGTCCTATGGTAGTTGTTGTCCAAAATGTAAGCAACCTATCATTGTAACTTGGAAATTCGTACAAGGTTATGTGGATTGTCCTAACTGCAATTATCCAATGCACATAGCTGAAGATGAATTTCGTGAAGTTATTGAAAACATTAAACAACAACTTAATGATTAACTGATAGATTGGCAGTAACTAAGTTACTGCCTTTTTACTTCTCCTACAACACAAGGAATACGACATAGAGAAAAAGTATCTGAGCATTCCCCGAAATATTTCCACACTTCCTTTTGGTCGTTTAAATTAAAATTGTCAACTTTTAAACTTATAACCACTCTTACATTAGTACCAAAAGGAAGTTTTTTAACTTTTGTCATTGTATTCATTTTTGACATCTTCACCCCACCTTTCCGCCGCACATACTTTAAGTGTCCGTAACAAGTAATAAGAAATCTTCATAGTTGGGGTCATATTCTATTGTGACCCTAACTTTTTTATCACTTCCCAAAAGATTTGCAAGTGCTATCTTTTCAAATATTTCATTTACTGTTTTTTTACGATGTCCCGTATAAACATCGGATATATCAAATTGACTTTCATTATATCCAAAATGATTTAATACTTTCTTAGCTTTTTGCATCTTCGTCACCTACTTTCCGTTGCACTTTACATCAGTTACCACTGTCGGCTTTTCTTTTAATGTCAAAACTCCGATTTCTTGAAGTCGATTGTAGCAATTATAAATTGTTTCCTGTGCCTCGTTCAATTTATCAAGAATTTCTTTAACTTCGCCTCTTGAATTTCTATTCTTATGTCATAGTTATTCATCTTCCCCCCACCTTTCCGCCGCATTATTTGTTTTTATGCCACATCCATAAAATTAAACGGATTAATTTCAAGAAAACGACATACCAAAAGCAACTCATCAGCTTTTAACTCACGGCTGTTCTTTTCATCAAAACACCTCGCCAATATTTGATAACTAATTCCCGTTGCCTCGGCAATGCGTGTTATCGTTATTCCCTTTTCTTTGATGTAATTACCTATTTTTCTTGTAACCATTTCGCCGCTCCTTTCTCTGTTTTGAAGAATTTATTTGTATTATATTCTTTATTTCAGAGAATGTCAAGGGGTTTTAATAATTTTTTCGCTAAAATAGAGAATTTTTTATTGACACTATATAAAACTTGTTGTATACTAATATTTAGAAAGGGGGATTTGATTTGAAAGAGAAAATTGCTTGTATATTAAAAGAATGTAGAAAAAAAAATAAATTTTCTGTTGACTATGTTGCTAATGAATTAAAATCGCAAGGATTTGAGATTGCACCAAAAACACTTTACGGCTATGAAACAGGAAAAAATCAACCTAATGCTGATATTTTCTTATGCTTATGTAAAATATACAATATTACTTCTTTTGATATGTTTTTTGATGAAGTTAATACAGAATATACAAATAAATCATATGGAGAATTAAATGACATCGGCAAACAAAAGGCTGATGAATACATAGAGGATTTAAAAGCTAATCCAAAATATACACAGAAAGAAAGTAAAAGTATCGAAAACACAATTTCTGATTTTGATACCGCTATTCCTGTATCAATTAATACAAAGGTTAAGACCAATAAAGATTAAAATACGTCAATGGACTAATCGTAATTATGTATATGAGTTATGGTTAGTTAGAAAAAATAAATAATTTATATAAGGGGGTAACACTTATGGCACTAATTAACTGTCCTGAATGCGGAAAAGAGGTTAGCTTGACCGCCGTATCCTGTCCTCATTGCGGATATGGTGTAAAAAAACATTTTGAGGACATTGAAAAAGAAAAAGCATTAGCTGCATATCAACAAACATTAGCATTAAAAAGAGAAAAAACCAATCAACTATTAAAAATTATTATACCAATCGCTATCGTTGTTTTTACTATTATAATTAGTCTAATAGCAAATATCTCAATACTTGCCGAAAGAAAAACTTTTAAATCAACAGACGATATGTACAATTTTTTAACAAGTTGTAAAAATTGGCAATTAGATAGTACTTCTAGTAACGAATATCTTGTAATTTACAACTATGGACTTGGACAAATAATTTCTGATAATGGAATGTTTAACATTGGTGATGAAATAACTCTCCACCCTTCTCGAGGTACTTTTGACTTGCAAGGCAGAAAATATGTAGTTTCTAAATCGGGAGATATAATATACAATTCTGGTAGTTACGAATATGTATATCAAAGAAGAAATTTTCCAATGAATATTGAAGAACCGGCAGATGTTTTAAAGATTGAAGTTCTATCAAGCGATGTAGATGAACAAGGTATGTTTAATGCAGAGTATAAGGTAACAAATACAGGTACACGTTCCTATCGTTTAATTGAATTATCTACTGTATTTACATTGACTGACGGTAGCAAAATGCCAGTAAAAAATGACTTTGAAATTGTCAAAACTGATGATGAGGATAACCTCTTTGTATTAAATCCCGGCGAATCAGGTTATGCTAAAGCTTTTTTAGAAAATGCTCCTGATAACATAAAAAATTCAAGTGTGCATATAAAAAAATTTTATACCGAACAATAAATTATATATGGGGGAATACTTATGAAAAAATGTCCACACTGTAATGGTATATTTTCTGATGACTTCGAGAAATGTCCGCAATGTGATATTGTTCTGTCAAACTATACATCTGATGACAAAGAAAAAGATGATAACGAAATTGAAAAAGAAAAAATACGAAAATTAATTACTATCGGTGCGTTGGTAGCTGCTTTTATTTTAGGTATCGGGTTTAAAAGCATTATAGGTGTAAAACGTACCGATTATGTCAATCTCAAAATTAAAAACGAAGAATTACAAAAGCAATATGATGAATTATCCACTGCAAAGGATGGTTTACAAAAAGAATATGATACATATAAACGTAAAATGCAACCATACGAAGAACAACAAGCAACTGCTGAACAAGCAGCTATCGAAGAACAAAATAAAAAAGCGGCTGAAAATGCTAAACAAGTAGCCGAACAGAAACAGCAAACCGAAGCACATCGTGATAATATGTACGGAATTAGTGATAAAGATATTAATAGTGTCAATGATACTTTTTCCGCCGCAAATGTTCGTAATGATAAAACAGGAAATTGGCGAATATCGAAAATTTCCGAAAATATAAATATGGAAGAATACGCATTAAGTTATTATAAAAAATATTTTAAAAGCGATAGCGAAATTCACTGGATTGTCAATTTTACTTTAAAAACAACAACGTGTATCTCTGTTTCGGGTAATATGCTTTTTGTTGATGTACACGAATATGTAGACGGCGAAGAACATTATGCGGATACTTTAGGCAGTGGAATGACATTATCGAAATTTCACATATATACAGATAATGGAGATATAGAAAAAATACAATAAGTAAAAAATCCCCCTTGCTACGCCAATAGCAAAAGGGATTTAAGAGTGTTATGATATAACCTCAATTCCAAATATAATTATATCATAACACTCCGATAAATACAAGAAAAATCAAATAAAAGGAGTGTTTTTTTAATGCAAAAAAATAATAATATAGGTAACAGATGTGTAATTTATGCAAGATATTCTTGCAGCAACCAAACTGAACAATCAATAGAGGGACAAATGCACGATTGCGAACAATTTGCCGCTCGTAACAATTTGCAAATCGTCAATTCGTATATTGACCGTGCGACAACCGCCACTACCGACAAACGTCCGCAATTTTTGAAAATGATTGCAGATAGTAAACAATGTGTTTTTGATGTTGTTCTTGTTTGGAAATTGGATAGGTTTTCAAGAAACCGATATGACAGTGCCATGTACAAGAAAAAGTTAAAAGATAATGGTGTTCGAGTTATGTCCGCTATGGAAAACATTACAGACTCTCCCGAGGGTGTTTTGATGGAGTCTGTCTTGGAAGGTTTTGCGGAATACTTCTCAAAAGACCTCTCACAAAAAGTTAAGCGTGGTATGAGAGAAACCGCTGCCAAGCATAAAATTACAAACCGTATCCCATTCGGATATTGTAAATCAGAAGAAGATACATACATTCCCGACCCTCATACAGCTAATGCCGTTCGCAAAGTATTTGATATGTATATTACAGGCTTTCGTAAATCCGATATTGCAGATTGGTTAAATAGCAACGGATATAAGACGTCATACGGCAATCAATTCACTTTGACGGCTATTACACCTCTTATCAAAAACACACGCTATATCGGCAAATATTACTATGCTGATAATGAATACACAGACGAAACGCAAAGAATAGTTACTGACGACATTTTTTATAAGGCACAACAAAAAGCCATTGCAAACCAACACGGAGGAAGTTGTAAGGCTATCGAGCGTTATTTACTGTCAAATAAGTTGTATTGCGGATATTGTCATAATAAAATGATTGGTGAATGCGGTAAAAATCAAAACGGATTAGCCTATCATTACTATACCTGTGTCGGACGTAAAAGAAAGCATATATGCAATCGCAAAAATATTAAAAAGAAAGATATTGAACAGTATGTTATCAATGCTATATCCCGTCTGTTAAATGATGAATATGCCATAAATAAAATAATAGAAACGGCTATCAATTATCAGCAAAATGACGTAGAACATATTAACGAAATAAAAGATATTGAAAGCACCATTAAAGAAATAGAACGAAAGATTTCAAATATATTATCCGCTATCGAAGCCGGCATATTTACAGACTCAACAAAGAATAGATTGCAAGAATTAGAAAATCAAAAGACAAGACTAACCCAAGAATTAAATTATAAAAATCAAAGTTCAACGAAAATTCCAAGAACAACATTGAAACAAATATTAAAAAACTTAGACCTCTCCAAAGACGCTACCAATCCCGAAAAACAAAATATTATAGACCTATTAATACATAGAATATATTTATGGCAAGATAAAATATTAATAGTATTTAATCAGTCAAACTTGTGTGATAATGAAATTTCAGTTGATGATACAGACGTAAATACAATAATAAAAACGCTATCCGAGCCTAATGCTTCAAGTTCGGATAGCGTAGAATATGGTACTCCCGACCAGAGTCGAACTGGTGACTAACCCTTAGGAGGGGTTTATTATATCCACTTAACTACGAGAGCAAAACACTATTAACATACCAATATATTATATAATATTTCAAAGCTGATTTCAAGTATTTTCTTATTTCTTTCTTGCAATCACGACAAATCTTTCATTTGACGTATGATACGCACACGTTGAAAGTGTTATAAGGCTATCGCCGTACACTGTATTTACGCCTGTATCATAAAACGAACGTGACTTTGCCTGAGTTACATATTCATTAAACCGCTCCTCCGACTCTATATCCGCATAATCGTAATACTTAAATTCATTACTTGCACCGACTTTAGTCGTAAACGCGGACACAATCTCATATTCGCCTTTATCATACAATGTATCATACATTATATTTTTATGAGCGTCATAAAAGCTTTTATCCTCATAATCGGCAAGTGACGCAAACATTGTACCGTTCTTCATATTATGTGCATAAATAATTTTATTCACCGATTCGTCATTCGACTGATAATCGAGAAAAGGTATACCGCTGAATTGATATTCCTTATTAAAATTCTTATGCAAATAAAATTCATTGTCGCTATACTTTACCACAGGATAATCGACAGGTGTATCGGGAATCTTTATCCACCCTACCATATCATTATTCTGCTGATATAACGAGTAATAACATTCAAGCATACCGTTATCCGCACGTTTATCAATATAACCGTCCGTTGCGTCTGCACGTTCCGTTTTCTCAACCACTTTTTTCAATTCATCAAAACCGCTTTCAGCCTTATGTGAATCATAAAAATATTTTCCGAGATAACCGCAACACCCTACAAATATCAAAACTAAAAGGACCTGTATGACAGTAAGTCGTTTTTTCACTATCATACACGCCCTTTCACTTTAGTTTAGTTGTTTTTTCTCTTTTTAATTTCGATAAACACAAATGCACCTGCCGCAAGAATACCGACTGAAACCAATGCTACGATAGGAGTGTTATCCCCTGTCTTAGGATTGTTCTTTGACGGTTTAGCCGTTGTTTTCGGTGTAGCTGTCGGCTTTGTTGTAGCTTTTGTCGATGAACTTGCTGTTGAGGTTGCTTTCGGTTTTGCGGTCGCAGTTGCAGTATACGGTGTGAATTTAGTTTCAGATTCAACCTTTATCTTTTCACCGTCTGTCAAATTTATAAGATATTCCTCAACTCCGTTTGCAGATGAATTTTTATCCTTTAATGCGATTGTTGATTTTAATTCACCGTTTTCTGTGTAAACATGAACTTTCCCGTTACCTGTCATAGTATATCTGCCCGGGTCAATATCTTCACCGCAAATATATTCGCCCTGTGCCAATGTAACAACACCGTTTTTATCCTCTTTTACAGACGGATTAGTTGTTTCCTTCGCTGTTACTTCCGTTGTCGGTGCGGTTGTTTCTTTTGCAACTTCTTCTGTAGCCTTTGGTGTCTCGGCAGTCTCTGTTTTTTTCACGCTTGAAACAATGCTCCAATCAAGTTTTTCAGCATATTGTGCCGCATCAGAATTTTTCAAGGACTTATTTACCGATACCGTTACATTTATAATTTTGTTTTCAGTATTCGCAGAACTGTTCATTGTTCCCAACGGAACATCTTTATATGTACTGTTATCCGTTTTAGAGTCGTCATTCGCATACGAATAAATAAGCTTATTGTTTGAATCCGTTACTTTTATATTATAATAATTCAAAGCACTGTATTCGTCAGGTGACGGTGTTTTTAAGGCCTCTGGTTTTACATCGTTTGACGTTTTTTCCGACATAGACAATCTCAATTTAAAATCTACCGGATCACCCTCTGCACTTTCGCTTGATATTGTAAGAGTCTGAACAACAGACGACTGTTTAGACAAATCGTCAAGTTTTGTCATCAACGGCTTTATCGATCTCACAGTTTCGCCCAACTGATCAGGTGCATATTCATATGTAACAGGGGTTGACTTACTGTCATTATTTTTTATAGATACGCTTGAATTTGGTGACGCAAATACAGATACCGACATACATATTGTCATAACTGCCGCAATCATACCCGAAAGCACTTTTTTCATAATTCTCGCTCCTTATATTTACTTTAATATTTTCTTCATACTACATATAGTATATCACATTCTTTTTTAATTGTCACTACTGTAATTGTTAATTTATTGTTACGAATATTGTTATATTCCGCATTTTATGGTATAATCAATTAAAACGAGGAGGTATAAAATGAGTTCAGATTCAAATTACGAAAAACTTTCCGATGAATTACAAAACAAAATAAATACAGAACTTTTTGACGGCAACGGTTTTAAGGATAACGCAATCCGCCGTATTGACAAGGAACACGACAGAGCCACTCTTTGGCGGCCTGCGTTTGTGCGTGACGTTGAAAAAATTATGCACAGTCCATATTACAACCGCTATGCCGACAAAACACAGGTATTTTCTTTTTATAAAAACGATGATATTTCACACCGTGCTCTGCACGTTCAGCTTGTTTCAAGAATTGCGCGAAATATAGGCAGAATGCTTGGTCTTGACCTTGATTTAATAGAGGCTGTCGCACTCGGTCACGACATAGGTCACACACCGTTCGGTCACGCGGGCGAAAAATTCTTAAACAAATCATATCATGCAAATACGGGACGATATTTCAATCACAACGTACACAGTGTGCGTGTGCTTGATAAAATATTTAACCTCAACATCAGCCTTCAAACACTTGACGGAATACTTTGTCACAACGGTGAGTTCGAGTGCAAAGAATACCGTCCGTCAAAGCTTGACAATTTCAAGGATTTTGACGCAAAGGTTGAAGAATGTTATATTGACCAATCCGCAATAGACCGACTTGTACCGTCTACGCTTGAAGGTTGTGTTGTCAGAATTTCGGATATGATTGCTTATATCGGAAAAGACCGCCAAGACGCTATAAAAACCAAGCTGATTGACAGTGAAAGTGTTTTCGCCGAAAGTGAAATAGGCAAATACAATGCGGCTATTATAAATAATCTTATTGTAAATATCGTTGAAAACAGTTACGGCAAAGATTTTATACAGCTTGATGAAAAGCACTATCAAGCACTAAAAAACAGTAAAAAAGACAATTTCCGTGTTATATATCAAAACAGCAAAATTTCTGACGTATACGACAAAACTATTGAACCGATGTTTGAGGAAATATACAATAAGTTGCTTTATGATTTAAAAAATGACATAAAATCATCGCCGATATTCAAGCATCATATTGAATTAATCGACTATTCAAACAGATTTTCGGGATACGAATATACAAAAAACAGTGATTTTAATGATATTGTGACGGATTACATCGCAAGTATGACAGACGACTATTTTATCGACTTATATGAGTATTTATTTAATAAACAAGCACCCGTAAAATATATATCATACTTCGATAATGTTTAAAAATCAGAGATATTTTTAAAAAGATTTTATTTTTCTATTGAATTTTTACAATTAATAGTGTATAATATATTTAACATTGTTTGAATACAATGTTACGTTCATATACAATAACGCCACCGATAATAAAATCGGTGGCGTTATTGTTTTATCTTATTTTTTTCCAAGTTCTTTTGACTTATTCATACAACCTACCATTGCGTCAATGATACTGTTTCTGAAACCGTCTTTTTCAAGTATTGCAACTGCGTCTATTGTAGTTCCGGCAGGTGAGCAAACCATATCTTTTAATTCCCCCGGGTGTTTGCCTGTTTCAAGTACCATCTTTGCACTTCCAAGTACCGCTTGTGCGGCGAATGTATATGCTTGACTTCTCGGCATACCGCCTATAACAGCTGCGTCTGCCATTGCCTCAATCATCATAAACACATAAGCCGGTGACGAACCGCTGACAGCCGTTACGGCATCCATAAGATTTTCCGATACGACTTCACCTTTACCAAAGCTGTTAAACACGTTTACAACTACATCTGTTTCTTCTTTTGTAACATTGCTGTTCGGTGTCAATGCCGCCATTCCCTCGCCGACTAAAGCCGGTGTATTAGGCATTACACGCACAAGTTTAATATCATGTTCAAAAGCCTTTTCAATCGTTTCTATCGCCTGTCCTGCGACTATTGAAACGATTACTGTATTATCTGAAACACTGTTTTTGATTTCATCAATTACACCGTATAAAAACTGCGGTTTTACACACAAAAACAATACATCAGCTTTATCTGCCGTTTCTTTATTGTCCGATGTCACTTTAACACCGTATTTTTCATTAATATTCTTCAATGCCTGTTCATTTTTATCCGAAACAATTACATTTTCAGGACTTGCTATATCAGAATTAATAATTCCGCCGATTATAGCACCGCCCATATTTCCGCTGCCTATAAATCCAAAAATCATAATATCCTCCTGTATTTAAAATTTTTTATAAAAAATACCGGACGAAATATTTCGTCCGGTACTAAAACACGCAATTAAACCGGATATGTCTTATTTTCCATATCCACTAAATCTGCATCAATTTTATATTTCTGAGCACGTCTGTATTCAAAGAATTTAACGGCAACTTGACCGAACAATGCATATGACAATACATCTTCAGGCTGTTCAATCCATTCTGCACATTCTTTCTTCATCTGTTCAAGCTCAGGCTTTAATAGGTCAGCCGGACGACAAGTAATTCTCTTTTCGTCGCCGATAATCTTCTTAACGATTTCGTCAGAGATTTCAGCAGGGCACTTACCATATTCGCCTCTTACAAGACCCTTTGATTCCTTAGAAACCATCTTGTATCTTTCACCCATAAGCACGTTAAGTACTGCCTGTGTACCGACAATCTGTGATGACGGTGTAACAAGCGGAGGATAACCGAAGTCTGCACGAACACGAGGTACTTCTTTAAGCACTTCATCATATGCATCTTCTCTGCCCTGTTGCTTAAGCTGTGATACAAGGTTTGAAAGCATACCGCCCGGAACTTGATACTTAAGAGTATTAACGTCAACACCCATAACCTTAGTGTTCATAAGACCGCTCTTAATGTATTCTTCTCTTAGCGGCTTGAAGTAGTCGCAGATTTCGATAAGCTTATCCAAATCGTAGCCTGTATCGTACTCTGTACCTTGAAGAGCCGCAACCATAGGCTCTGTAGGCGGTTGTGATGTACCCATAGCCAACGGTGACATAGCACAGTCGATTACGTCTACACCTGCCTCAATAGCCTTTAGGTAAACCATTGAAGCCTCACCGCTTGTGTAGTGAGTATGAAGTTGAATAGGAATCTTAACTTCTTCTTTCATCATCTTTACAAGGTCATATGTTACATATGGTCTTAAAAGACCTGCCATATCCTTGATACAGATTGAGTCTGCACCCATTTCTTCAAGTTGCTTAGCCATTTTAACGAACTTTTCGTTTGTATGGAATTCACTTGTTGTGTAACAAACTGTAGCCTGTACATGACCTTTTTCTTTCTTACAAGCCTTGATAGCACATTCAAGGTTTCTGACGTCGTTAAGAGCATCAAAAATTCTTAGTATATCAACACCGTTTGCGATTGACTTTTGAACGAAATATTCAACTATATCATCAGCATAGTGTCTGTAACCAAGTATGTTTTGTCCTCTGAAAAGCATTTGGATAGGAGTCTTTTTAGCTCTATCCTTAATCTTTCTCAATCTTTCCCAAGGATCCTCGTTAAGGAATCTTAGGCAGGCATCGAATGTAGCTCCTCCCCATGCCTCAAGCGAATGATAACCGATGTCATCAAGCTTTTCTACAATAGGAAGAATCTGCTCTGTTGTCATTCTTGTAGCAATAAGTGACTGGTGAGCATCTCTTAGGACTGTTTCTGTAATTTCTACAGCTTTCTTTCCCTTTGCCATTTATATTTCACTCCTTTATTATCTGTTTAATTAAAGATTTCCGAACATTGCAAGGAATACGCCTGCCGCAACGGCAGAACCGATAACTCCGGCAACGTTAGGACCCATAGCGTGCATCAAAAGGAAGTTTGAAGGATTTTCCTTCTGTCCTACTGTTTGAGATACACGAGCAGCCATAGGTACGGCTGAAACGCCGGCACTTCCGATAAGCGGATTAACCTTACCTTTTGTTACCCAACACATAATATCACCCAAGAACAAGCCGCCTGCTGTTGAGAAACAGAATGCGATAAGTCCAAGTACGATAATACCGATTGTCTGTGCTGATAGGAAACTTGACGCTGTTGCAGTAGCACCTACTGTAACACCAAGGAACAAAGTTATGATATTCATAAGTTCGTTCTGTGCCATCTTTGTAAGTCTTTCAACAACGCCTGATTCTTTCATAAGGTTACCAAGCATTAGACAACCTACAAGTGACACTGCGTCAGGGATTATAAGTGCAACGATAATTGTAACGATGATTGGGAACAAGATTTTTTCTGTTTTTGAAACAGGTCTTAATTGTTCCATAACAATCATTCTGTCTTTTTTACGAGTCATAAGTTTCATAATAGGCGGTTGAATTACAGGAATCAATGCCATATATGAATATGCCGCAACGGCGATTGCCGGCAGTAGTGCCGGTGCAAGTGATTTTGTAACGTAAATAGCCGTAGGGCCGTCGGCACCGCCGATGATACCTATTGACGCAGCTTCTTTGATACCGAAATTGATTGACGGTACAAGAGCGCTTAGAACAAGAGCACCTACGAATGTAAAGAATACACCGAACTGTGCAGCCGCACCAAGAAGAATACTCTTTGGATTGGCAATTAGCGGACCGAAGTCTGTCATACAACCGATACCAACGAAAATAAGCGGAGGATAAATACCAAGCTTAACTCCGAGATACAATAGGTCAAGCAGACCGCCATGCTGACAGATATATCCGACATTAATATATTTTCCGTCCGTCATATACTCCGGATTCGTAAAAAATTCCGTGTGCATCATAATAGCACTTGAATCCTTAATCATCGGTAAGTTTGACAAAAGCATACCGAACGCAATCGGAAGTAGCAATAACGGCTCGAATTTTTTTACTATTGCAAGATACAGAAGTACGCAAGCTATCGCAATCATTATAATTGTCTTAACGGCGTCAATGCCACCGCTTGAAATAAGTGCGTACAAACCTGTATTCTGCAAAAAGTTTGCAAAACTTTCTAACACTTTATTGTCACCACTTTCTATAATTTAGTCGTGACTGTATTAGTTTACTGAAACTATTACGTCACCGCTGTTTACACTGTCACCTGCTGATACACTGATACCTGCAACTGTTCCGTCTACACCGGCGAAAATTTCGTTTTCCATCTTCATTGCCTCAAGTACGGCAACAAGTGTTCCGGCCTCAACTTTATCACCAACATTTACCTTTACAGATACGATTGTACCAGGCATTGGAGCAGTTACTTGCTTAGCGCCTGCAACAGGAGCAGCTTTCGGTGCAGCCTTTGGAGCCGGTGCAGCCTTTGGTGCAGGAGCGGCTGTTTGAACAGGAGCCGGTGCAGGAGTTGATACTCCGCCTACTTCTTCTACGTCAACTTCGTATGATTTTCCATTTACTGAAATATTAAACTTTCTCATTTAGGTTTTGCCTCCTTTAGAATCTATTATTAATTGTTTCGGTTACACCCGCCTTATTCCAAGCAGGCATTTTGTTGTCTGTTCTTCTGTATGACTTAATTCTTAGGTTATACGTTGAAGTATTTAGACTTGCGGCAACTGCGGCTGTCAATACTGCGATAAGCTCTTCTTCGTCTGTATCGTCTGCCGTTTCTTCCTCTACAGGTGCTGCTTGAGCCGGTGCTGCAGCAGGAGCTGCCTGTGTTTTAGGCTTTTTATAGAATATAACCCTGAAAAGCGAAAGCACTATCATAAGTATGATAAGTACGGCGAAAACTATTGCCAAACCTATAACTGTTGTTTCTCCTCCCATTGCCAACGCTTCACTTAATGACAGGTTCTGACCTGTCAATAATGCTTCTGAATACATACTAAAAATCTCCTTTCACAATTAAACAGGAAGATTTCCATGCTTTTTAGCCGGTCTTGAATCACGCTTTGATGCAAGCATTTCAAGTGCGGCGATTATTCTCGGTCTTGTTGAATCAGGTTCAATTACATCGTCAACGTAACCACGCTTTGCAGCCTCGTAAGGTGATGCAAACTTATTTCTGTATTCCTGAATCTTTTCATTTCTTGTAGTAACAGGGTCAGAGCTTTCCTTAATATCATTCTTGAAAATGATGTTAGCGGCACCTTCAGGACCCATAACAGCGATTTCTGCTGTCGGCCATGCCATTACTATATCGGCACCAAGATGTTTTGAATTCATTGCTATGTATGCACCGCCGTAAGCTTTTCTCAAGATTACGTTAATCTTTGGAACTGTAGCCTCTGAGAATGCGTAAAGCAGCTTTGCACCGTGTCTGATAATACCGTTTTGTTCCTGTTCAACGCCTGGGAAATAACCCGGTACGTCTGTAAGAGTAACAAGAGGAATATTAAAGCTGTCGCAGAAACGTACAAATCTTGCTGCTTTGTCTGATGAGTTAACATCAAGTGAACCTGCCATAACCTTAGGCTGATTTGCAACGATACCGATAACCTGTCCGTTCATTCTTGCAAAACCTATTACAATATTCTTTGCAAAGCCTTCCTGTACTTCAAAGAAGTCGCCGTTATCAACAAGTTCGGCGATAACTTCCTTAACGTCATAAGCCTTACCCGAATCGTCAGGAACGATTGTTGTAAGTTTTTCTGAAAGACGATTGATTTCGTCATTTGTAGGTTCGTAAGGAGCTTCTTCAAGATTGTTTGCAGGTAAGTATGAAAGCAACTTTCTGATTTTTGCGATACATTCTTCGTCATTTGCTGCCTTAAAGTGTGCAACACCCGACTTTGAAGTATGTGTATCAGCGCCGCCAAGCTCTTCGCTTGTTACATTTTCACCTGTAACAGAACTGATTACCTGTGGACCTGTTATAAACATCTGACTTGTCTTTTCAACCATAAAGATAAAGTCTGTAATAGCCGGTGAATAAACAGCACCGCCTGCACATGGTCCCATAATTACAGAAATCTGAGGAATTACACCGCTGTTTACAGTGTTTCTGAAGAATATATCTCCGAAACCTGAAAGAGCGTCTATACCTTCTTGAATTCTTGCACCGCCCGAATCGTTCATTCCGATTATCGGAGCACCCATCTTTGCCGCCATATCCATGACTTTGCAAATTTTCTTTGCGTGCATTTCTCCAAGTGAGCCACCGATTACTGTAAAGTCTTGTGCGTAAACGTAAACAAGACGTCCGTCAACTGTACCGTAACCTGTAACAACTCCTTCACCCGGAGCCTCAACACAATCCATACCGAACTCGGTACATCTGTGAGTTACAAAAGCATCAATTTCAACGAAACTGCCTTCATCCAAAAGAGCATTAATTCTCTCTCTTGCTGTCAGCTTTCCGGAATCATGCTGCTTTTTGATTTTTACTTCTCCGCCGCCGTTATTTATTACACTTCTGCGGTATTGAAGTTCAGTCAATTTATCAACTGTTCCCATGTTTTAACCTCCATTGTTTGTAGATTAGAGATAAATTTTTAAAAAATATACCTAAAGTATATTATACCTTAACCGCAATTTTTTTTCAATCATTTTTATTTCTTTTTTCACAAGTTAGCTTTCAAAAAATATCGACAAATATCCCCTTAAATTTGTATATGATACACAAAAGAGGCTGTTGACAAAATGCCAACAGCCTCTTTTTAAGAATTCATCAAATAATTTACTTCGTGACTTGTCAGATGACGCCATCTTCCAAGCGGAAGATTACCGAGTTCCACGTTGCCTATCTTAATTCTCTGCAAGCCGACAACCGTACAGCCGATTGCCGCAAACATTTTACGAACCTGTCTGTTTTTACCCTCGTGAATTGTTATTTTAATATATGTGTGTCCGTCTACCGCGTCAAGTATTTCAGCCTCCGCCGGTGATGTTTTGAAATCATCGATATAAACACCGTTTCTCAGCTTATTGATACCGCTTATCGTTATACCGCCCTTTATCGTTGCGATATAAGTCTTATCGGTATGGAACTTAGGGTGCGTGACTTTGTATGTGAAGTCGCCGTCATTTGTAAGCAAAAGCAATCCCTCGGTTTCATAGTCAAGTCGTCCGACAGGGAAAATTCTTACGTCACCCAAATCTTCTTTTATAAGGTCAACAACAGTCGGTCGGTCAAATTGGTCTTTTGCGGTTGAAACATATCCGACAGGCTTATTAAGCATTATATAATACTTCTTGTTTTTAAGCTTTATCGGCTTATCGTCAACGGATACATTGTCTGCACCGATTTCGATTTTTACGCCTTGCTCCGTTATTTTCTTGCCGTTTACCTTAACTCTGCCCTCTTGTATCATAGTTTCTGCGGCACGTCTTGACGCAACACCGCTCATTGCTATATATTTTTGTAATCTTACTATCTCTCCCATTTTTTCTCCTTTCATTTATACCAACAATATTTTCGCAACTCTTATAAAGCTGCTGAAAAAACTGTTTTTCAATCTTATATTGCTTACTCCGTAAATATCGTTTTCCGAAATAATATCAACTTCACCGACGCTCACTCCGTCACACACAATTTCAAGACAACCTACTTTTTCGCCTCGATTTATCGGTGCTTGTAAGTCATTTGATATATGTGATATAACTTCTACCTGTGTTTTCTGATGTTCTTTAAACGGTATTGTAAAGTCACTCGCCGCAACCATTGAATAATCTTTTCCGTCAATATTCGTAACCTTTACAGTATCGCCCTGCTCTATAAGTTTTTTCGGATAATGTTCCGAAAATGCGTAATCAAGCATTTCCGCGTGGTCATTCCAATCGTTCGGATCATTCAAAGTCACCGCTATAAACTCCATTCCGTCCCTCTGTGCAGACGATACAAGACATCTGCCCGTTGACTTCGTAAAGCCTGTTTTTATGCCGTTGGCTCCCTCGTACAGACTTAGCATTTTATTGTGATTTGAAAAATAAAGTATTTCATCTGAATTTAATGCCTGTGCCTGTGCTGTTTGCGTTGCAACTATTTCCCGAAACTGCGGCAGCGTCATTGCATATCTTGCAATAAGTGCAAGGTTGTAAACCGTTGTGTAATGTTCCGGATTGTCAAGTCCGCTCGGATTCATAAAATGCGTATTACCAAGCCCGAGTTCTTCCGCTTTTTCATTCATCAGCTCCGCAAATGATTCCTCACTTCCCGCCACATGTTCGGCTATCGCTACCGCCGCGTCATTTCCGGAATTAAGCATTAAACCGTAAAGCAAATCTTTCATATAGTATTGATTTCCCTCAGATATGTATGCCGCCGAACCCTCTTGATTTGCCGCCGTCGCACTCACACCAACAATTTCGTCCATATTACAACGTTCAATAGCAACAATGGCTGTCATTATTTTAGTTGTGCTTGCCATTGCATGTTTTTGGTTCATATTTTTTGAAAATACAACATCACCCGTCAACGCATTTATAACGCACGCACACTCGGCAGATTCCGCCATTGCAAAAGCACTTAACTGTGAAAAAGTAATTATAGTCATAATAACAAGTGCCAAAATTTTTTTCATTAAAAAACATCTCCACAAAAAATATTTATTTTAATTGACAAAACTCTTTTTTATTGGTATAATAAATCACGTTAATGCGAGGGTGGCGGAATAGGCAGACGCGCACGTTTGAGGGGCGTGTGGTTTAACCGTGCCGGTTCAAGTCCGGTCCCTCGCACCATTTTTTTAGATTAATTAATAATATATATTCTATCATATAAAATTATATTTATCAACAGCAAAAAAACTTTTTAAAAAAACTGTTGACAAAAGTTAGATTATATGGTATTATATCATTTGTCAGTTATCGTTGCGGATTTGTGTAAAGGTAGCACTAACGACTCTGACTCGTTCTGTCCGGGTTCGAATCCTGGATCCGCAGCCACAAAAAAAGTTATCCTTTATGGATAACTTTTTTTATTTTTATTCAAATACACATTCGCCCATATTTTCTGACGGACAGCCCTCTATTACTTCCGCAACAGCGCTTGAATGTGTTATTAAAATAATTTTCGCACACGCACATTCGCCTATTTTATCATATAAACGTCCCGCACTGTATGTACCCGAATAAACCGTATATGTACTGTTTGCGACGTAACCGACTGTACCGATATACGGCAGTTGTGCTCTTATCGCCTCGTCATCATATTTGTTATCATATTCCTTTTTCAATTTTATTACCGCTCCGACTTTGAACGGCTTCGTTCCGTAATAATGAGCAAGTCCCGTTATTGTGACTAAAACCGAATTTTTCATTTCTTTCATCTCCTTTCAACTTTTTATACTTTTTCTATTCAATATCTATAACCGGATCTATATTCACCATAGAATTACATCTGTTGCAATAAAATCCATGACTTGTACTTATATATTTCGCATCAGTAACATAATAGCCTTTTTTACACTTTGCACAAATAACTTTTTCTCCATTTCTTAAACGTTCTGCAATAGGTTCTGCAATAGTCAATTTTTTATTTTGTTCTTTCATTTCTCCCATCTCCTTTTCTACTTAAATTATACATTCACCTATGTCCAAAAAACTGTACAAAAAAACTCTGACCGCCATTTTTTTGACTGTCAGAGTTTATATTATTTATTCTTCAAATATAGCCTTTGCAAAATCATCGCTGTTAAATTCCTGCAAGTCGTCGATACCTTCACCGACGCCGACAAATTTAACCGGAACATTCTGTTCTTTTGCTATTGATATTACAATACCGCCTTTTGCCGTACCGTCAAGCTTTGTAAGGATAATTCCCGTAATATCCGCCGCCTCGGAGAACAATTTTGCCTGACTTACCGCATTTTGACCTGTTGTCGCGTCAAGGACAAGCAATGTTTCTCTTGCCGAATCAGGCAGTTCACGTTCAATTACACGGTTAATCTTTGCAAGCTCCGCCATAAGATTTTTCTTATTATGAAGTCTGCCGGCTGTATCACATATAAGAATATCAGCACCACGCGCCTTTGCCGCCGTACAAGCGTCAAACACAACTGCCGCCGGATCACTGTTTTCTTGGTGCTTGATTATATCACAACCGCTTCTCTGCGCCCATATGTCAAGCTGATCTATCGCTGCCGCTCTGAATGTGTCAGCCGCCGCAAGAAGTACCTTTTTACCCATCGACTTATAATGTGATGCGATTTTTCCGATACTTGTTGTTTTTCCGACACCGTTTACGCCAATCACCAAAATAACAGACGGTGTTGTTGACGTATTCACCGTTGTATCAAGCGCACTGAGTATTTCGCTTATTATGCTCTTTAATTCCTCTTTTACAAGGTTTCCGTCCGTGATATGCTTGTGTTTAACATTATCACGAAGTTTTTCAATAATGTATGTTGAAGTTTCTACACCTATATCTGCCATAATAAGTGCCTCTTCAAGATTTTCAAAAAGTTCGTCGTCAACTTTTACGAACACACTGAATACATTATTAACTTGTTTTGCGATTGATTCACGAGTTTTTGTTAAACCGTTTTTTAACTTATCAAAGAATCCCATATACTACTCCTAACTGACCATATCGTCTGCGACATCATCTATATGAAGTGACAACAACTTAGAAACGCCTTTTTCCTGCATTGTTACGCCGTATAAAATATTTGCCGCCTCCATTGTACCACGTCTGTGAGTGATAACAATGAATTGTGTCTGTTCAATATAATTTTTTAAATATGTTGCAAATCTCGAAACGTTTACATCGTCAAGTGCCGCGTCAATCTCGTCCAAAATACAGAACGGAGCCGGTTTTACTCGAAGTATTGCAAACAGAAGTGCAATAGCAATAAACGACTTTTCACCGCCCGAATACAGATTGATATTCTGCGAACCTTTACCCGGAAGCTGTGCGATAATTTCAATACCGCTTTCAAGAACATTGCTCGGATCAGACAAAGTCAATTCACCTTTGCCGCCGCCGAAAAGTTCACTGAATACCAGACTGAAACTCTCATTGATTTCCTGAAACTGCTTCCCGAAATGCTCTTTCATCAATTCTTCCATTGACTCTATTATTCCGTTAAGTTCGTTTTTCGACTTTTCAAGATCGCTCTTTTGCTCTGTCAAGAACACAAACCTCTCCTCTACCGCTTTATATTCTTCGATAGAATCGACGTTTACACTGCCAAGTGATTTTATCTGCGACTTCAATTCCGACAATCTTGCAAACGATTCTTTCTCGTTTTCCACCTCTGTTTTAATTTCACACGCACTGTTATAAGTCAGTTCGTAGTCCTCCCACAATCTGCCTATAATATTTTCAATATCGTTATTGAGTTTTTCACGTCTGTTTTCAAGTCTTGAAAGTTCCTGTTGCAAGTTCAGCAATTTATCCGTTAAATCCTTATTTGAATTTTGGATATTTTGAAGTGACGTTGAAATATCGCTTTTCTTCTTCTGAATACTCTCGATATAATTATTTATATCCGCCGTACTCTTTGCGATTTCTTCCGTCAGCTTGTTTTTGTCCTCAATCTGCTGTTTTAAACTTTCGTTTTCGGCACATATTCTTGTTTTATCCTGCTCTTTTTGTGCTATATCTTTTACGGAATTTGCAATATCATTCTTCTTTGTTTCAATATCTTTTTCGATAACTTTAATGTCCCTTTGCATATCTGCAAGTTTCATCGTGTTATCCATCAAGCTTTGTGACTTCTCGTCTTTTTTCTCTGAAATTCGATTAAATTCTTCATTCAGTTTTTCCGCTTTGCTCTGTAAGTCATTACTTTCTTTTTCAAGATTTCTGACATTCTGCAAAAGCTCGGCAATATCATCCGAAGATTCCGACAGCTGCTTTTCAATCTGTCCAAGCTCTGCTTTATAGTTTTTCTCCGTATTACTTCCCGATTCAATCTTTTCTTCAAGATGTTTTTGCGTATTTTCCAGACGAAGTATCTCGTCCTCATACTCTCTCACAAGCGGAACATATGACGACAACTGATTATTTATAGTTCTCATATCATTTTCAATCTGCTGTTTTTTGTCGCCAACCTCTTTTATTTTAACTGACAAATCGTTTAATTCCGATGTAAGTGTTTTTATTTCAGTAGCTCTCGACAAAAATCCGCTTTGCTTATTTACGCTGCCGCCCGACATCGAACCGCCTGCGTTCAATATTTCGCCCTCAAGTGTTACAACTCTGAATTTATACCCGAAATGTCGGCTCATAGCAATGGCATTATCCACATTATCAACCACAACAACTCTGCCGAGCAAACTTTTTATAATACCGTCGTACTTACTGTTATACTTTATAAGTTTACTTCCAAGTCCGATAAAGCCTTTTTGCTTGCTTATTTCGCCAACATTATCAAGTTCTCTGCCTTTTACAGCCGACACCGGCAAAAATGTTGCACGACCTGCATTATTTCTGCGAAGATAATTAATCGCCGTCTTTGCGTCCTCTTCGCTCTCTACTATGATATTCTGCAACGCTCCGCCGAGTGCGATTTCAATAGCCGTAACGTATTCCTTTTTTACGTCCACAAGTCCCGATACAGTACCGTAAATTCTGATTTTTTTTAGTTCTTCGGCTTTAAGCACCGCCTTTACGCTCTTTGAATATCCCGCATAATCGTTTTCCATACCCTCAAGAATTTTCTTCTTTGAAGATTTTGAATTATACTCGACATTCATATTGTTAAGACTTGATGTAAGTTTATCGTTTTCGGATTTTAACTTATTTATGTTTTCGTTATGGCGGTTTATGGTTTCTTTCATCTTACCGCACTTTTCAGACTTTTCCGATATTTCCTTTTTGCAGTTTTCTATCTCCTGTTTTGTGTTTGAAACACCCTCGTTAAAGGTCTTTATTTCGGTTTCAACCACTTCTCGTCGTTCTATAAAACTGCTCCTCAAATTTTCAACACCGTTTATTTGTGCACGATTTGTCGCAATCAAATTCTGCTTTTCGATAATATCGCCCTGCAGACTGTCGATTTCTTTTGAAAGAGTATCTTTCTGCTTTGCAATTTCGTCCTGTTCCTCTTTCATAGAATCGAACGCAGTAAGCATTTCTTCGGCATCTTTATTCTTTTCTTCAATCTCTGCCTTTTGCTTTTCTATACCGTTTTCACGTTCAATATTTTTATCTTTTATGCTTTGAATTTCGTTATCAATTCTTTTAAGCATAAGCTCATTATTCTTTATGTTGTTTTCAAATAAAGAAATATGATTTTTGGTTTCCATATTCTTTGACTCAGCCTCACGAAGAAGTTTGTTCTGTTCCGCTATTTCGGTATCGGCTTGTTCACTTTCATTATAAAGCGATGTGATTTTTTGTTCTGTTTCCGATTCTGTTGCTCTGAGCTCGGCAAGTTCTTCTTCAACACTGTTATAAAGCCTGTCTGCCTCTTTGGCGGCAAGTCGGTTTTTGTCTATCGTTATAATGCTTAAATTTACGTCAAGTCCTTTATATTCTTCATAGTATGTCAAATACTTTCTCGCTTTTTCCGACTGACGTTTAAGAGGTCCTCGCTGACCTTCAAGTTCAGTCGTTATATCGGAAATTCTTACAAGGTTTTCTTCAACACCCTTTAGCTTTCGCTCCGCCTCTTCACGTCTGTACTTATATTTTGATATACCTGCCGCCTCCTCAAACAGACTTCTTCTGTCCTCGGCTTTGGTTGACAATATCTGTGACACATTACCCTGTCCGATAATAGAATAACCGTCACGTCCAAGACCCGTATCCATAAACAGCTCATGTATATCTTTCAAACGACAGTTTGAGCGATTAATCTGATACACACTTTCACCGCTTCTGAAAAGTCGTCTTGTTACAACAACTTCATCATAATTTATATCAAACAAATGACTGCTGTTATCAAGTACAAGACTCACTTCCGCAAAATTGACAGGCTTTCTCGTTTCTGTACCTGCAAAAATGACATCTTGCATATTAGAACCTCTGAGAGATTTTGCACTCATTTCACCGATAACCCAACGAATAGCGTCGGAAATATTACTTTTTCCGCTGCCGTTAGGACCTACGACCGCCGTTGAGCCTTCAACAAATTCAAGAATTGTTTTATCGGCAAATGATTTAAAACCTTGCAGTTCAAGTCTTTTTAATAGCAAGTACATCTCACCTCTCTTTTTTCCAAATTTTCATCTGTACATATCTTTACATCAATATTTTTCTCTTGTTTTAATTTAATTATATTGCAACGCTTATTACCGACTGCTTTTGAAACTTCTCTCGGATTTACATAAACGTCTGCTCTTTTACAGCCGTCTTTCAATTTACCGCATATAATGTCATAATAAATACTGCTTTCGACAAGTTCACGAAATGAGCTGTGTACAGGTCCTGCAACAACAGAACCGTTCTCGCTTATTTCATCGGTTGACTGCAAACCGACTCTTATAACAGTTATATTATTCTTTTCAAATTTCAATAAAAGCTGTTTTGCAAGATTAACCGCCTCATCAACCGACTGCGGTTTATATTTACCCGTAAGATACATTTTTTCAAGGAATGTGTCCTTTATGGTAAGCGTCGGATATATGCGTACAATATCAGGTTTCAGCTTTATTATTTCATCTGCCGTATAAAGAGATTTTTCATCGGTATCACCCGGCAAACCTGTCATCATCTGAAGTCCAAGTGTAAACGGATATTCCTTTATCAGCTTTACCGCATTAATAACATCTTCTCTTGTGTGTCCCCTGTTTGATGATTTCAAAACACCGTCGTCCATAGACTGTACACCGAGTTCAATCGTTGTAACTCCGTATTTAAGCAGATTATCAAGTATTTCTTTATCTATATAATCAGGTCTGGTTGAAAGACGTATTCCGTCAATATCTCCTTTTTTAAGATATTCATTCGCAGCGGCTAAAAGTTCGCTTTGTTCGTTAATCGGTATACCGGTAAAGCTGCCGCCAAAAAACGCCGCCTCGATACGTCTGTTTTTACTCGGCAATGTTTTAAGATATTCTCCTATGATATTATGAACATCATCAGCCGTGACTTCTTTTTGTGTCCCCGTTATACGTTTTTGATTGCAAAAAACACAATCAAACGGACAACCTCTGTGCGGTACAAATATCGGTATATTATACGTTTTCATAGTCACTGTACTTTTCCCATTGATTTAAGCAAAGTATGTGCCGCATTTTGTTCAGCCTCTTTTTTGCTGTGACCTGTTCCTTTATTTTTAGGAACATCATCGACAAGCACTTCAACTTCAAACACTTTGTTGTGATCCAAACCGGATTCGCCGATTGTTCTGTATGTGACTTTGCCCTGTGTACCTTTTTGAAGTGCCTCTTGCAGCATTGTTTTATAGTCGGCATATCCGTGACCTGTCACAACTTCGTTAATCGAATCACGCATAAGGTCGATTACCCATTTTCTTGCCGTTTCCATACCGCCGTCAAGATAAATTGCCGCCAAAACTGCCTCAAATGCATCTGAAACGATAGACGCTCTCTGACGTCCGCCTGTCATTTCTTCACCCTTACCAAGCAATATAAATTTGCTAAGCGAAATTTTCTTAGATATTTCGTTAAGCGACTGTTCGCAGACAAGCGTTGCACGATATTTTGAAAGCCAGCCCTCGTCAACATTCGGCAAACGTCTGAATATATAGTCACTAATTATAACACTCAAAACAGAATCGCCCAAAAATTCAAGACGTTCGTTATTTTCTTTTTTACACTCATTCGCATATGAGCTGTGTGTAAGTGCCGTTTCTAAAAGATTGACATTTTTAAATGTGTAACCGATTTTCTCTTGTACGTTTTTCATAACAGCTTTCCTTTCTCTGTACATACACTGCTCTAAAGAGTAAACCGTTCACCGCTTAGAGCAATCCACATAACAGTAGAGGGTGCCTTAAAAAGACATCCCCTATTGTTTAAGTTTATTTAATTAATCTTCGTATTTTTTCATTACGATAGTTGCATTATGACCGCCAAATCCAAGTGAATTTGACATTGCAACTTTAACTTCCTGTTCTCTGCCCTTATTCGGAACTATATCCAAATCACAAGCAGGGTCAGGTGTATTGTAATTGATTGTTGCAGGAATGTAACTGTCCTTGATAGCCAATGCACAAACGATTGCCTCGACACCGCCTGCCGCACCCAAAAGGTGACCTGTCATTGACTTTGTTGAGCTTACTGCAACGTTCTTAGCCGCGTCGCCAAGAGCCTCTTTTATGGCTTGTGTTTCAAACTCGTCATTGTACTTTGTTGATGTACCGTGAGCATTGATGTATGTTACATCTTCAGGCTTTAAACCTGCGTCTTCGATTGCAAGTGACATAGCCTTTGCACCGCCGACACCGCCCGGAATAGGGCTTGTGATGTGGTAAGCATCATCAGTTGCACCGTAGCCGACAAGTTCACAATAAATGTGAGCTCCTCTCTTCTTTGCGTGTTCAAGTTCTTCTATAACTATAAAGCCTGCACCTTCACTTAGAACAAATCCGTCACGTTCTGCATCAAACGGTCTTGACGCTGTTTTAGGATCGTCATTTCTTGTTGACATAGCTTTCATATTACAGAAGCCTGCAAATGCAAGCGGACTTACAGCCGCCTCTGCACCGCCTGCGATGATAACATCGTTAGCACCGTGCTGAATGTGTCTTAAAGCGTCACCGATAGCGTTTGTACCCGAAGCACAAGCTGTAACGATATTTTCATTTACACCTCTTGCTCCGTACTTAATAGCAATCTGTGCAGCACCCATATTACCTATCATCATAGGAATAAAGAACGGACTTACACGTCCCGGACCTCTGTCAAGAAGTGACTTATGCTGTTCCTCAAGAGTATGGATACCGCCGATACCCGAACCTGTTATAACTCCGACTTTCCAAGGGTCTTCGTCTTCCATATTAAGACCGGAATCCTTAACAGCCTCGTCAGCCGCTACCATTGCAAGCTGAGTATATCTGTCCATTTTACGAGCGTCTTTCTTCTCGATAAAATCAGTCGGCTCAAAATTCTTAACTTCACCGGCAATCTGTGTCTTAAAATCAGTTGCGTCAAAAAGTGTTACTTTATCAATACCGCATTTACCTGCTTTGATACCGTTCCAAAATTCTTCAACGTTATTTCCTATAGGGGTTACAGCACCTAAGCCTGTTACAACAACTCTTCTCATTTAGTTACCTCCTATTGTTTATCCTTATCTATATAATAAAATTAATTTCTTTTTTCAAAAAAATTTCATGCCTTGCACCAAGAGTATTGATACAAGGCACGACTTCGTATCTTACGCATGACTCTTAATATATTCAACTGCGTCGCCTACTGTGCTGATCTTTTCAGCATCTTCATCAGGGATTTCGATATCAAATTCTGTTTCAAGACCCATGATAAGTTCAACAACGTCCAATGAGTCTGCACCCAAATCGTCAACGAATGATGCTTCCAAAGTTACTTCATCTGCATCAACACTTAGTTGGTCAACGATAACGTTCTTTACTCTTTCAAATTCCATTATTCACTTGCACCCCCTTTCAGTAATGTCTATATAAATTCTAAACGAATTATATACATATTATATTACATAACAAGTCCGCCGTCAACATTTATTACTTGACCTGTAACGTATTTTGACATATCAGATGCCAAAAATGCAACAACATCTGCAATATTTTCAGTTTCTCCGAATTCCCCAAGCGGAATTGAATCAAGATATTTCTTCTTTACATCGTCAGACAATACGTCTGTCATAGCAGAACGGATAAAGCCCGGTGCTACTGCGTTACATCTGATACCTCTTGATGCAAATTCCTTTGCTGTTGTCTTTGTAAGACCGATAAGACCTGCTTTTGAGGCAACATAGTTTGCCTGACCCGGATTACCCATAACACCTACGATTGACGCCATATTGATTATAGCACCGCTTCTTTGTTTCATCATAGGTCTTGCAACTGCTTTGATACAATTAAATGCACCCTTTAGATTTATATCCATAACAAGATCCCAATCATCTTCTGACATTCTAATCATAAGACCGTCTCTTGTAATGCCTGCGTTATTAACAAATATGTCGATATGACCAAATTTATCCATAGTTTCCGATACAAGTTTCTGAACATCTTCGGTATTTCTTACATCGCCTTTAACAACTATACATTCTACACCAAGCTTTTTAACTTCTTCACAAGTTTCGTCTGCATAATCCGATGAAGGAATATCGTTTATAACGATATTTGCACCGTGTGACGCAAGTTTTAGGGCGATTGATTTACCTATACCTCTGCCCGAGCCTGTAATTACCGCTGTTTTACCTTTTAACATTTCTTTATCTCCTCTCTGTTATGCGTTAAGACCTTCAAGAGTCTTTTCAAGTGACGCCATGTCCTCTACGTTAAACACCTTTACATCTCTTGAAACTTTCTTTATAAATCCGCTAAGTGCCTTACCCGGTCCGACTTCAACGAATGTATCAACTCCGTCTGCTATCATTCTTCTGATAGTTTCTTCCCATTTAACAGATGAAGATACTTGCTTGATTAAAAGCGGTTTAATATCTTCCTTTGAAGAAACGTAATCAGCAGTTACGTTTGTGATTACAGGAATTTGCATATCCTTAACTTCTACATTTTCAAGTTCTTTTGCAAGTTTTTCGCCTGCGCCTATAAGCATAGCACAATGGAACGGAGCTGAAACAGGAAGTTTTAAAGCACGTTTTGCGCCCTTTTCCTTTGCCAATTCACAACACTTATCCACTGCCGCAACTTCACCCGATACAACGATTTGACCAGGACAGTTAAAGTTTGCAGGTGAACAAATACCGACTTTTGAAGCCTCTTCGCAGCAAGCGATAACGTCCTCTGCGGAAAGTGCGATAATAGCCGCCATAGCGCCTTTTCCTACAGGCACTTCCTCCTGCATATACTTACCGCGTTTTTTTACAAGTCTTACACCGTCGGCAAATTCCATTGAACCCGACGCAATGTGTGCAGTATATTCACCAAGGCTAAGTCCGGCAACAACGTCAGGCTTAATACCTTTTTCTTGCAATACTCTAAGTGCCGCAACACTCATTGTAACGATTGTCGGCTGCGTGTTCTCTGTAATCATAAGAGTTTCACTGTCGCCGTTCCAAATCATATCCTTTATATCAAAGCCAAGTGCCTCACTTGCCTCGTCAAATGTCTTATCGGCAATCGGAAAGTTTTCGGCAAGTTCCTTACCCATTCCGACAGCTTGTGCGCCTTGTCCTGCAAATACAAATGCTAATTTACCCATTATATTTATTTTCCTTTCTTAATTTATCTAATAAGAAATTCTTATTTAAGTTTAGAAGTAATTGTTTCAATAACTGCCTCTGTACCGTCAAAATAACTCTTGATTATGTCTGCACAAGGTTGAATTTCGTGTACCATAGCGGCTGATTGACCAGCCATAAGTGAACCGGTTTGTGTGTCACCTTCTTCAAATGCACGTCTTAGACCGCCAACGCCAAGTGCTTCTATTTCTTCAAATGACGCACCTTGCTTTTCAAGTTTGTCATATTCACGAGTAAGTTTATTTTTAAGCGCTCTTACAGGCGCACCTGTTGATCTACCCGTAACAACCGCATCTCTGTCTTTTGCCTTTATAACGGCTTGCTTATAGTTATCGTGTGCGATACACTCTGTTGAGCAGATAAATCTTGTACCGACTTGAATACCGTCTGCGCCAAGTGCAAATGCCGCAACAGCACCTCTGCTGTCAGCTATACCGCCTGCCGCTACAACCGGAATACTTACCGCGTCAACAACTTGCGGTACAAGTACCATTGTTGTAAGTTCACCGATATGTCCGCCTGCCTCTGTACCCTCTGCGATAATTGCGTCTGCACCGTCTTTTTCCATCTTTTTTGCCATTGCAACACTTGCAACAACCGGCATAATCTTAATTCCTGCCTCTTTAAGTGACGGTATGTATTTACCCGGATTACCGGCACCTGTTGCAACTACTGCCGGCTTTTCTTCTATAATAACCTGCATAACTTCTTCAACGAACGGTGACATCATCATCACGTTTACGCCAAAAGGCTTATCTGTCAGTGACTTTGCCTTTTGAATTTGTGCTCTTACAACGTCCGCCGGTGCATTTCCTGCCGCGATAAGTCCGATACCGCCGCCGTTTGAAACAGCTGCCGCAAGCTCGGCTGTAGCTACCCATGCCATACCGCCTTGAATAATAGGATATTCAATACCAAGTAATTCACATAATCTTGTCTTCATTTTTCTTCTCCTTTTCTTATTTAACGTATTTTTTACCACTCAATAAGTGCCGCACCCCATGTAAGTCCGCCGCCGAAGCCTACAAGTACAACCTTGTTGCCCTTTTTAATTCTGCCTTGCTGAACTGCCTCTGTAAGTGCAACAGGGATACAAGACGCTGATGTGTTACCGTACTTTTCAAGGTTCAAAAATACCTTTTCATCAGTGATACCCATTCTCTTTACGGCACTTTCAACAATTCTGTAATTAGCCTGGTGAGGTACAACAAGTGCAATATCGTCCCAAGTCAATCCTGCGCTGTTTACAACTCTTGCGCTTGCGTCTGCCATTGCTTTGACGGCAAACTTCATAACAGCTTGTCCTGCCATCCAAATAGTATCTTTTCTGTGGCTTATTCTCTTTTCTGTTTCTTCTTCATCATTTCTGTATGCAAGACTTGTTATAGCGTGACCGCTTGAGCCGTCTGCACCGATGTCTGTTGCGATAATACCTTGTTCTTCACTTGCAGATACAACTGCCGCACCTGCCGCGTCGCCGAACAATACGCAAGTTGCTCTGTCTTTATAATCTGTAGCCTTGCTTAATGTGTCGGCACATACCACAACGATATGCTTGTATGTTCCTGCTTTTATAAACTGTTCTGCGATAGTAAGACCTGTAACAAATCCCGAACAAGCCGCATTATAGTCAAATGCCGCCGCATTTACTGCACCAAGATTGCTTTGCACAATACAAGCACAAGCCGGTGTGAAGTAATCAGGTGTAACTGTTGCAAGCATTATAAGGTCAATATCCTCAGGTGTAAGTCCTGCATTTTCAATAGCACGCTTAGCGGCGATTGTTGCCATATCCGTTGTATATTCGTTGTCGGCTGAAATATGTCTTTCCTTTATGCCTGTACGTCTTGTTATCCATTCGTCGTTTGTATCAACAATGCTTTCCATATACGCATTGTCATATACCTTTTCCGGAACATATCCGCCTACACCTGTTATCTTTGCATTAATCATTACTCTTTTCCTCCATACAGTTTATATTATTAACTATTTCTTCTATTAAGTTTGTTTCAACAAATTTCTTTGCCTGTCTGATTGCAGAAAATACCGCTTTACCGTCTGACGAGCCGTGTCCTTTTATAACAGGTCGTTTTGTACCCAAAAGCGGTGCACCGCCGTATTCACGGTAATCCATAGACTGTTTAAACTCATTCAAGCCACCCATTACAAATATTGCACCGAGCTTTGTAAACAAGTTTTTCATAAATATATTTTTAACTTTCGTACTTACGACGTGTCCCATACCCTCAACGGTTTTAAGTATTACATTTCCGACAAAGCCGTCACAGGTAATTACGTCAGCCGTACCTTCCATAACATCTCTGCCCTCAATATTGCCGATAAAGTTTATAGGTGCTTTTTTCAAAAGCGGGAATGTTTCCTTTGTAAGTTCATCGCCCTTGCCTTCTTCTTCACCGTTTGACATAAGTCCGACAGTCGGGCTTTCAATTCCGAGTACATTCTTCATATATATACTGCCCATAATACCGAACTGAACAAGATTTTCAGGTTTGCAGTTTGTATTTGCACCGGCGTCTATAAGCATTTTCGGTCCTTTTGCACTCGGCAGAAGCGTTGCAAGTGCAGGTCTTAAAATTCCCTTTATTCTTCCGACAATAAGCAATCCCGACGCTAAGAGCGCACCTGTATTACCCATCGAAAGCATTGCGTCACCCTCGCCTTTTTTCAGCATATTTGCCGCAACGACCACCGATGCATTTTTCTTGCTTCTTACCGCCTTTGCCGGTTCTTCGTGGTTTGTTATCACTTCATCAGCATTCGCTATACTGATTTTATCATTTGGGTAGTCATATGCCGAAAGTTCCTTTTCGACAACCTCTTTTTTGCCGACAAGAACTATTTCCACATCAAGTTCCTTTACCGCTCTTACAGCCGCCTCGACAGGCGCCATAGGAGCATTGTCACCACCCATTGCATCTACTATAATCTTCATCTTTCCTCCGACTATTTCACATCAGTCATAACAAGGCTGAATTTTCCTCTGAATACTTCGTTCATATTTGCCTTTATGACAACACGAACGATATATCCTCCGTCTTTCACTCTCATAACGTCCGACTTGGCAATCAGTCTTTCCCCTGCGTGTGCCTCGTGCATATATTTCACATTTGCGATTTTCACCAACGCCGCCTTCGCGTCAATAACGCTTAGCGCCAAATTTTCCGCAAAAGCATATATACACTGTCCTTTTATTATGTCAGTACCGTCAAAGGTCATCGTATCATCGGTTTTAAGCACCGATATTCCGTCATGATACAAGTTAAGGTCAAGCACTTCGCCAACCGCCGTATCCGCTACCAAACCTTCTTCCGCCACCGACTTTATTCTCTCACGATATTCTGCTATACCAAGTTCCGCTCTGTCAAAACGAATAGTGGACACGCTCACGTTACAAGCCTGTGCAAGTTCTTCGTCTTTCAAAAACGGATTTTGTTTTATTTTTCTGAGCAAATACTCATGACGTTTCTTTTTCAATATTGTTCTTGTCACTTTCAAGCGTTCCTTTCTATGTTTTTCGACATTTTATTAATTATTGTTAGTAGTAGGTACTAAATTAATAACCTCAATGATTATATACTATCGTTAATAACTTTGCAATATTTTCTTGCAAATAAACATAAACATTGTACAATATGTTTAAATATATTGCTCTGATATGTTCATAATTACCCAATAGATACAAAATATTGTGCTGTGTAGTCTGTTTAACACCTGCTACCAACACCATATTGTATCCGTAAATCATCATTTTTTTATGATTATAAACGCAAAAACAGACAAAACAATAATGTTTTGTCTGTTTTTATATTGTATTTTATAGGATTATTTGTCTGAATTGTCACATTTCTTGTAACAGAAGTCACAATTATTTTCAAGCGGTGCTTCACCCTTTTTGCTTCTGTAATCGTTGATTGCAGACTGAATAGCCTCTTCAGCAAGAACAGAGCAGTGAATTTTTTCTTTCGGAAGTCCGTCAAGTGCCTCCATAACCGCTTTATTTGTAAGAGCAAGTGCCTCGTCAACAGTCTTACCCTTAACCATTTCAGTTGCCATTGAACTTGTTGCAATAGCCGCACCGCAACCGAATGTCTTGAACTTAACGTCTTTTATAACATCGTCTTGAATATCCATATATATCTTCATAATATCACCGCACTTTGCATTGCCGACTTCACCGACTGCATTTGCGTTGTCTATCTGGCCTACATTTCTTGGATTTGAGAAATGGTCCATAACTTTTTCACTGTACATAATTAATTATCTCCTTTCTCTACACCCTCATATAAAGGTGACATATCTCTTAATCTTTGTATAATCGGAGGAAGTACCTCTACTACGTAGTCAACATCCTCCACTGTTGTTTCATCGCCTACACTGAGTCTTAGCGAACCGTGAGCAATTTCGTGAGGTAAACCGATTGCAATAAGAACGTGTGACGGATCAAGCGAGCCTGACGCACAAGCACTTCCGCTTGACGCCGCAACACCTTTCATATCAAGCATCATCAATATTGATTCTCCCTCAACATATTGGAATGAGAAGTTTACGTTATTGCAAAGTCTGCCCTCGTCCTCAGGGCCATTAAGACGGCAATAAGGAATATTCTTTCTGATACCATCAATCAATCTGTTACGCATTTTCTTTGCGTGTTCGATATTTTCATCAAGGTTTTCCGTTGCAAGCTCAAGTGCCTTTGCAAGGCCTGCTATGCCTGCAAGATTTTCCGTTGCGGCTCTCTTTCCTCTTTCCTGTCCTCCGCCGTGAATAAGGTTGTCTATTCTTATACCGTTTCTGATGTACAACATTCCGACACCCTTAGGACCATGGAACTTATGTGCAGAAAGCGAAAGCAAGTCAACGCCTAAATCCTGCAAATCTATCTTCATATGTCCGATAGCCTGTACTGCGTCCGTATGGAAAATAACTCTGTGTTTCTTTGCAATTTCCGCAATTTCCTTAATTGGCTCAACTGTTCCGATTTCATTGTTAGCCGTCATTATTGAAATAAGTATTGTATTGTCCTTTATAGCGTCCTCAACAGCTTTCGGACTTACAAAACCGTATTCGTCAACATCAAGATAAGTAACTTCAAAGCCATGCTTTTCAAGATATTCGCAAGTGCTTAAAATTGCGTGATGTTCGATTTTGCTTGTTATAATGTGGTTGCCCTTCGACTTGTTTGCAAGTGCAATACCTTTTATCGCCCAGTTGTCAGCCTCGCAACCGGAACCCGTAAAATAAATTTCGTTTACGTTTTTTGCATTAAGGCTTTTTGCAACGCTCTCTCTAAGCTTATAAAGTGCCTGTTCGGCATCTCTGCCTATTTTATAGAATTTCGATGACGCATTGCCGTATATATCTGTATAATATGGCATCATTGCATCAAGAACTTCTTTTTTAAGACTTGTAGTAGCATTGTTGTCCATGTATACTGAATTCATTAAAATCATCTCCTGTATTAAAATTGAACATTTGAATAACTGTTCAAACATATTTTACTTTATATTTCCTACTTTGTCAATAGGTTTTGTAGAATTTCTTTCTTTTATTCTATACAAAATTTATGTCTGTTTTACATCATTGCTTTATTTAATATTCCAATTTTATTTATTGCTATACTTCTTATTTTAAGATATAATATATATTAACAATGTAATTTTGAGGAGATAAAAATGAACATTACCGGTATTATAACAGAATACAATATTTTTCACAACGGACACAAATATCAAATTGACGAAATAAAAAAACATTCGGACGCAGTGATTGCCGTAATGAGCGGCAGTTTTGTACAGCGTGGCGACGTTGCGATAACGGATAAATGGTCACGTGCAAAAATGGCACTTTCGGGCGGTGTTGACCTTGTTATTGAACTTCCTGTATGTTATGCGTTAAATGCCGCACCGAATTTTGCGACAGGCGGTATTAATATTTTAAACGCACTCGGTGTTGTCAACAACATTTGTTTCGGCTCTGAATCAGGCAGTATCGATGAACTTATGTCTGCCGCAGAATTGCTTGAAAACGAAAACAGCGAAATATCCGAAAAAATAAAAAAATACGTTATGGGCGGTATGAGTTATCCAAACGCGCTCACAAAGGCATATTCCGCACTTATCCCGTCAGATATATTGTCTGAGCCAAACAACATTCTTGCAACGGAATATATTCGTGCATTAATCCGCTCTGACAGCAAAATCAAGCCTATGACCGTCAAACGTCACAAAGCAGGCTATCACGACAGAAATTTGTATCAAAATATCGCAAGTGCTACAAAACTTCGTGAAATGAAAAGAAACAATGAAAATATAAATGACTTTATACCATATAAATTAGAAGATATTAATTGTGACATTCCGTACGACATATCGAATTTGGACAGTGCAATCATTTCAAAATTACGTCTTATGACCGCTGAAGATTTGCAAAATATCAGTGAAGTTACAGAGGGGATTGAAAACAGAATTTTAAGCAGTGCAAATATGTCATACAGTTTTGAAACCCTTGTCGAAAACGTGAAAAACAAGCGATACACCACAAGCAAAATCAGACGTATGATAATCTCGGCTTTGATAGGCTTTACAAAGGATATATACTCCCCTATGCCACAGTATATCCGTATTCTCGGTATGAATAAGGTCGGTATGACGATTTTAAAACAGGCAAAAGACACCTGCAAAGTTCCGATAATTACAAAAACAGCCGACTTTAAAGAACAAAGTCCGCAATTTAATCTTGATGTGCGTGCCACAAATATAGCAATGCTATGCAATCCCATACCGACGCACCGTATCGGCAATGCGGATTTAAAGAAATCTCCTATTATAATGAAATAAAAATATTTTTTTCTTGCATTTGAACGCATTTTTTTAATATTTTTTAATTTTTTTGTAAAATACCCTTGCACAGTATGTTAAATTCTGATAAAATATATGTAATGGTTACGAAAAATTTGTAATAATATTTACGAATGTTATTCGTTTAAATATTATTCTATAATCGAAAGGATTGATATTTAATAATGGATAGAACTATACTCATTATTGAGGACGAACAGAAAATTAATGATATTCTTGCATTTTCACTTGGCAAAGACGGTTATAAGACTTTGTCTGCATTTGACGGTGTAAAAGGTCTTGAAATGGCACTTAAAGAAAACCCTGACCTAATTTTACTTGACGTAATGCTACCCGGAATGGACGGTTTTGAAGTATGTCGAAAAGTTCGTGAAAAATCACAAGTTCCTATTATTATGCTTACTGCCCGTGAAGACGAAGTTGACAAAGTTTTAGGTCTTGAGCTTGGTGCGGACGACTACATAACAAAGCCGTATTCAATGCGTGAACTTACCGCAAGAGTTAAAGCCAATCTAAGAAGAAGTGCGGCACAGCCTGTTGTTGAGGAAGAACCTGAAAATCAAAATACAATTAATTCGGGTGAGCTTTCAATCAATGTTGAAAGATACGAAGTTGCTAAGAACGGTGAAATTATCGACATAACACTTCGCGAATTTGAACTTCTTAAATTCCTTGCCATGCAGCCGGATAAGATTTTTTCTCGTGAGAAATTGCTTGAAAATGTATGGGGTTACGAATATTACGGAGATGTTCGTACTGTCGATGTTACGGTAAGACGTCTTAGAGAAAAAATCGAAGATGATCCGAGTATGCCTAAATACATTATCACAAAACGTGGCGTAGGCTACTATTTCAACAAATAATATTGAACTCATACACCCGAAACATTAATTTGTTTTGGGTGTTTTGTAGTATTTAAGTATTTATTATAGAAAGGTTTTTATTTTATGTTTAAAAGTATACGTTGGAAAATAACAGTTATATTTGTACTTCTTGTACTCGCCACGGAATTATTCATAGGCGGTTTCAATATTTTAGGCGTTATGAAACATTATCACGATGATTTTTCAAACAGCATTAATGAGGTATTCACCGAAGATATTAAAAACGACCTCCTTGCCGCTGCAAACGAAATAAGTATTCCTGCCGAAAGTACGGATACATCTATTGTTATAGAAGAAAATTCCCAAAGCAATATTAATTTAATCAACAATATCCTATCTTCCCACTCAGGCAAACTCGGAATTACATCATCAAGATATTACAATATTGTTGACGGTTCATCGGGCGAGATTTTATTTTCATCAAACGGCTCTACAACCACCGACGCAACTCCGTCACTTATGAATGCCCTAAACGGTACGGAATCGAAAGAAACAAAGCTTACTCAAAGCTATATGGACTACGCATTTCCGTTACACAACGGTGACGCGGTAAAGTATGTTATATACATCAAAGACACTTGCCAAATGCAAAACAGCGTAACTCACAGTATGGTGACAATTCTTTTGATTTTATTGTTGGTATCTCTTATTATATCATCAATCGCGGGAAGTATTATTTCAAAGTCTATCACCGACCCTATCAAACAGCTTTCGGTACAGGCAAAAAAACTTGCGGCAGGTGATATAAACGCACTTCAAAAATCAGATTCAAAAGATGAAATTGCCGACCTTACAAACTCGCTTATCAATCTTGCTCACACAAGAAAGCAGTCCTCCGACCAAGCAAAAGGCGAAAAAATTAAGGTTGAAACCATTCTTCAAAATATGAATGACGGCATTATCGCATTTGACTTAAAAGGCAATCTTATCCATTTTAACCGTGAAGCAAAAAAACTTCTTAACCGCCAGTATCTTGACGATATTAGATTTGACCGTTTCTTTAAAGAAATCAATGCAAACATCACGCTTGGTGATTTGCTTTATATGAATCCCGACGGTTCTGTCGAACGTGAAATCAAGCTTGCAAACCAATATTTACGTTTAAACTTTGCACCGTTCAAAGCTGATAACAAAGTCGGCGGTATCATTGTCGTTATACACGATGTTACAAAGCAGGAAAAACTTGAGCAGTCACGTCGTGACTTTGTTGCGAACGTGTCGCACGAACTTCGTACACCGCTTACAACAATCAAGTCTTACTCCGAAACACTTGCCGATATGCCCGATGTTGACAGAGAATTGCAAGTACGTTTTCTTGACGTTATCGCATCCGAATCTGACAGAATGGCAAGAATTATAAGCGACCTGCTTACCCTATCGGAGCTTGACGAAAACCAAACATTCACAAAACCGCCGGAGCCGATCGACATTCGTCAAATGCTTGAATCAATCGTTGAGCGTATGTCGCTTACGGCAAAGAAGAAAAATCAGACTTTGACATATCACCCTATTAATGAAGTGCCTGTTATATCCGGCGATCACGACGGTTTGGAACGCGTTATTATAAATATCGTCAGCAACGCAATGAAATACACACGCGAGGGCGGTACTATCGAAGTATATTCAAGCAAGGTTTATAACGACATTTGTATCAAAGTAGCCGATAACGGTATCGGAATACAAGAAGATAAACTTCCGCACATTTTCGACCGTTTCTACCGTGTAGACAAGGCACGTTCGCGTGACACAGGCGGTACAGGTCTTGGTCTTGCCATCGCAAAACAAACGCTTGAATCATCATTTAACGGTAAGATTAAAATATCAAGTGAATTCCACAAAGGAACTGAAGTAACTATCACTATTCCTGTCAGTGAATAAGGAGGCTTGTTGAAGTGAAACGTTTTCCTATAAAAGTTATTTTACTTTCATTGTTTATAGTAATAAACCTGACCGTTATTTGTACATTCCCCACTTCTATGTCCGATAACGATTCTGAAGAGGTTGTAAACAATCTTGTTACTTTTTTGAACAAAAACGATATAAACGTTTCTCCGACAATTATCGATAAAGAAACAAAAAAAGTTTCTTCTGCCACACTGCAAAATTTTATTGAAGACAGAGATGCTTTTGCAAAAAATATTTTAGGAGCAAAAAAAGAAGTAACAAAAAACGGTGAAACATACACAGCAAATGAAAATCAAGTTATTTTTGACGGCAATAAGTTTTCTTTTGTACCGAAAACACCTGTTGCATTGTCCGAAACGCACGGCATAGATGCGGTTAATGCCTCAAAGAAAGGTAAAAAAATCGCCGCTTATTACGGTTTCGACAGTCAAAACGCTTTGATTGTTTCATCTGATGACAACGGAAAATATCATATTTTTATGACTTACACAATAGAAAATTTACCTGTCTTTAATGACTATATGACATTTGATATAACTTCCGACGGTCTTATGGGTTTTAGCGGTGTATGGTTTACGCAAAATTCACTCGGCGAATATCGCAACGCAAAAAGCGTTGCCGACGCTCTGCTTGAATTTTCGGCAAGTAAAGATAAGCCCAACGGAAAAATCGAAATAAGCGATATTACACTCGGATATAATATCGTTGATTTTGACACCTCCCCTACCGAACTTCAGCCCGTATGGAGAATAACATTGAAAGACGGCTCAAAATATTATATAAACGCATAAAAAATGCACATCTGACAGATGTGCATTTTCTTTATTATTACTCAAACAAAATATCTTTCTTCTCTAACAATTCATCATTTTCAAGAACATCTTTTTCAAACTTTTCAACACCCAAGCGGTCTATCGCAACGCCAAGACGTTCTTTTGGATTAGCGTTAAGTTTAAACCAAATCATTGTCTTTTCAAGTATCGGTGCAATTTCGTCTTCCGAAACGAACTTTGAAAGCGGTGTACCCATTCTTGATTTTTTACCCCATGTACCGCCTACATATATTTGATAAACGACTTCATTATGCGGTTTCACTGCCTTAAACGGACATTTGCTTTCACTGCACACTCCGCAAGTCTTACAGACATTTTCATCTATAACCATTTTACCGTCAACAAGTTTAGCGGCTTTTGACGGACATGATTTTTCAATCATACAAACCTTACAGCCTTTGCAATTTTCCGAATTGTACTTAGGTATTCTGTGACCTTCGATACCAAAATCGTTCAACGCAGGCTTTACGCAACTGTTCGGACAGCCGCCTATACCGATTTTAAACTTATGCGGCAATTTTATATCAGCCCAGCCTATGTAATATTCATCATAAAGTTTTGCGGCAAGTGCGTGAGTGTCATAATTGCCGTAAACACAAGTTGTACCTTTACATGATGTAATCGGGCGGATTTTATTTCCCGTTCCGCCGAATTTAAGTCCGTGACTTTCGGCATAATCAATCGCGTCTTGTACGTTTTCATAAGGAATACCCTGAATTTCAAGCCCAAGACGTGTTGTAGGAATTACTTTACCGTTACCGAATTTACTTGATATTTCCGATACGGTTTTCAAATCGTCCGGAGAAAATACAGTTCCGCGCGGTACAATTCTTCCCGAAAAATTTTCAGTACCTCTGTTAATCAAAAAGCCTTTTCCCTTTACCTCCGCTATCTGTGCAGGTTTCAATTTTGCCATACAAACACCTCTCTCATTTTCTCTTATAAAATTACAATAATTTTATCACGGCACAAATTTCTTGTCAATCAATATTCGGCTTAATCTAAATTTTTTCCATAGAAAAAGCATAGTTGATAATTATTTTCCAAATTATCTCTATGCTTTTTTTACTATTTCACTTTTATATTAACCGTTGCATTTGTTCCTATAATATTTTCAAGCGGTATATCGGAATTTACCAACTTTATCTTAATCGGTATAAGCTGAGTTGTTTTTGTGTATGTACCGGAAGTTGAGAAACTTGTTGTCTGTCCCGTAAGTGCATTATTTGTAATGCTGTTCACCTGCGTTACAATGCCCTCAAATTTTTGTGAACCGTATGCGTCAAGCGTTACTTTGACCGACTGACCTTCTTTTATTTTGGTTATATCCGTTTCTTCGATATTCGCACCGATATACATATCGTATGTATTTGCCACATAACCCATAACATCGGTTGTAAGAACATAGTCACCCCTCTCGGCGTCAACTTCTATGAACTTTCCGTTTGACGGCGATTTAATATACGGACCGCCGTCCACACGTCCCAATATCTCGCCTGACTCAACGTATTTGCCGACATAGGCATTAAACTTAAGTACCTGTGTCTTTTAAATCTCCGTTAGCCTTGTCAAATCGTTTAAATTCAAAATTCTGCGAATTAAATGCTCTTGTTACAAGCATACCTTCTATATTTTCACGGCTGACCAAGTTAAGCTTATCAACAAGTTTTTGCATGAGCGTCATTTTAGGCATTGCCACAAGGAATATAAACACTATCAAAATCACTATTACCGACAGTGAAACAATGATTATCCACGAAAGCTCCTTACTGTTTTCAAGAGCCTTAACAGCACCGCCGACGCCCAAAATCGGTGCATAAAACACCATCCTGATAATAAGCATAACAAGCAAATTTTGAATTTGCGTAATATCGTTTGTCGTACGCGTTATAAGTGACGCGGTAGAGAATTTATCAAATTCGGCATTTGAGAACAGTTCCACCTTTTTATACACGTCTTTTCGCATATCTCTCGAAACCTTAGCCGCAACATTTGCCGCAAGATAGCCGACAAATACAGATACCACAGTACCCAATAATGTCACGCCTATCATTTTCAAACCGTACTTAGCTATAAGCGGAATACTTCCGCCCATAACACCGTCATTAACAATATCAGACATATAATCGGGAAGTGCCAAATCACACATTGCCTGTATAAAAAGCATTACAACCGCTACTATAAGCCAGAGATAATACTGTTTCATATAATAGAAAACTTTACTCAATTATTTTCTCCGCCTCCTGTTTTCTTGCTCAATTCATCTATCGTTGCACTCAACACCTCCCTAAATTCAAACATCTTTTTTATAGCCTCTCGAAATTCGTCTATATCAATTTTCTCAAACACTTTATTTTTCAACAACACAAATTCCTGCGTTGTAATTTCAAAAACCTTTTCGCCTTTGTCCGTTAAGTTTATCATCACGTTACGTCTGTTTACTTTATCGTTCACACGTTCGATATATCCCTTGTTTTCGCACGTTCTAAGATGTTTTGAAAGTGCCTGTGCCGACGCAGGAAACTTTTTTACAATATCCGACACATACACAACATCCGAATTTTGAGCCATATTTTTGTACATCCAAAGAACCGCATATTCCGATCTTGTTATGTCGTTTGTCAAAACTTTTGTAAAATCTATTCGCTTATTAGGATCAAATATACTTATAAATTTTTGTATTTCTTCATCCATTTAATCATTAACCCCCTTAACAATTAGTTGTCTTAATATATTATAGACTTTCACTCCGTAATTGTCAATGCTGTTTACTGAATATTTTATGGTTTTGATAAAAAAAATAACAGCACATCAAAAGTGCTGTTATTTTCATAATTTTTTAGTGTTTGCCGTGGCATTTACCTGCCATGGCACAGTTGCTGCAACCGCAGCCGCAGGAGGATTTGCCCTTCTTTTTATCTTTTATCATCTTATTGATAATAAGTACAACTACCGCAATAAGTACAATACACACAATTATTGTAGATAAATTATTCATTAACCATGTCATTTTAAAACCCTCCTTATATTATTTGTCTTATATTGTTTTACGCCGATACTGATCTTTGAGTCTTTAAAGTGTTTGATTCTTTATAAGGCTTAAACAGCATATAGCAGATAAATGCAATTACTGCGATTGCAAATATAAGACCGATTACGTTTACACTGCCTGTAACAAGCAAACCTATTTGATAAATTACAAGTGCGATTGCGTAAGCGAATACACACTGATAGCCGATTGCGAATGCAGTCCACTTAGCGTTATTCATTTCACGCTTGATAGCTCCCATTGCGGCGAAACAAGGTGCACAAAGCAGGTTGAATACAAGGAATGAATATCCGCTGATTGGGATAAAGTTCTGAGCCATATTCTGATAAACAGTACCGTCGCCCGCACCGTAAAGAATACCCAATGTACCAACGATATTTTCCTTAGCAACAAGCCCTGTAATTGATGCAACTGTTGCTTGCCAGTTACCCCAGCCAAGAGGAGCAAATATCCAAGAAATTGCTTTACCGATTGTTGCAAGAATTGAGTAGTCGATTTGGTCTTCTGTAAGCATTGTGAATGCTCCGTCTACAAAACCGAAGTATGTTGTAAACCATACAAGGATTGTTGAAAGAAGAATAATTGTTCCGGCTTTCTTAATGAATGACCAGCCTCTTTCCCACATTGAACGAAGTAGGTTTATAACTGTAGGCATATGGTATGCAGGAAGTTCCATAACGAACGGAGCAGGATCGCCCGCAAACATCTTTGTCTTCTTTAGCATAATACCCGAAATGATAATTGCAGCCATACCGATGAAGTATGCTGATGTAGCAACCCAAGCCGAACCGCCGAAGATAGCACCGGCAATCATTGCGATAAACGGAGTCTTAGCACCGCAAGGTATAAATGTTGTTGTAATTATAGTCATTTTTCTGTCACGGTCATTTTCGATAGTTCTCGACGCCATAATACCCGGAACACCGCAGCCTGTACCGATAAGAATAGGGATAAATGATTTACCCGAAAGACCGAACTTACGGAATACTCTATCCAATACGAATGCAATACGAGCCATATAACCGCAAGATTCAAGGAATGCAAGCAAGATGAACAATACAAGCATTTGTGGTACGAAACCAAGTACGGCACCGACACCGGCAACTATACCGTCAAGGATAAGTCCCTTTAGCCAGTCTGCACAGTTGATTGCGTCAAGTCCGTTTTCAACAAGTACAGGGATACCCGGTACCCATAAACCGTAATCGGCAGGATCAGGTTCTGCACATTCGTACTTATCATAAACGCCAACCGAGTCAAGAAGATCATCATATGTAGCAGTATCTTCTTCATCAGCCATTGTTTCTTCATCGACTACTGTATATTCGATTTCATCAATGTTTTTTACATCTTCAACAAATGCAGCAAGTTCTGTCTTAGCAACTTCAGGATCAAAATCTTCTGATTCTGAATCAAGTGCCTCTGCAACTGCGTCTGTATCAATACCCTGTTCGCTTGCAGCGTCAATATAACCGTTTACTATATCTGACGCACTTGTGAATTCGTCAGCAGCCTCTGTGTAAGCAGATGAACCGATACCGAATAAATGCCAGCCGTCACCGAACAATCCGTCGTTTGCCCAGTCTGTGGCACTTGAACCTACTGTTACCATTGCTATGTAATATACAAGGAACATTACAACTGCGAATATCGGAAGTCCCAACCATCTGTTTGTAACAATTCGGTCAATCTTATCAGATGATGAAAGCTTACCAGCACTCTTCTTTTTATAACAGCCCTTAATAAGTTCTGCTATGTAAACATATCTGTCGTTTGTTATGATACTTTCTGCGTCATCGTCAAGTTCATCCTCTGCCGCTTTAATATCATTTTCAATATGTGACAATTTTTCCTGCGGAATATTAAGTTGTGCAAGCACCTTTTCGTCACGTTCAAAAATCTTTATTGCATACCATCTCTGTTGTTCTTCCGGCATATCGTGAAGAACAGCCTCTTCGATATGTGCTATTGCGTGTTCAACAGGCCCCGAGAACTCGTGCTTTGGAATTGTCTTACCGTTTTTAGCGGCTGAAACAGCTTCTTCGGCAGCTTCCATAATACCTGTACCCTTTAGAGCAGATATTTCAACAACTTTACATCCAAGCTGACGGGATAGTTCCTGAATATTAATCTTATCGCCGTTTTTCTTGACAATATCCATCATATTGACTGCGATAACAACCGGAATACCCAATTCTGTAAGCTGAGTTGTAAGATACAAGTTTCTTTCAAGGTTTGTACCGTCTACAATATTAAGTATTGCGTCTGGTCTTTCGCCGATAAGATAATTTCTTGCAACAACTTCTTCCAATGTATATGGAGAAAGTGAATAAATACCCGGAAGGTCAGTGATGACAACACCGTCATGTTTCTTTAATTTACCTTCTTTTTTCTCGACCGTAACACCCGGCCAGTTACCTACGAATTGATTAGAACCTGTAAGAGCATTAAATAGTGTTGTCTTACCGCAGTTCGGGTTACCCGCAAGGGCAATTCTTACATTCATTCTTAAATTCCTCTCTTTCACAATTTAATTCAGTACATTAATGAATATACCAAAATTATTCAACTTCAATCATTTCTGCATCGGCTTTTCTTAATGAAAGCTCATAACCTCTTACTGTGACCTCAATCGGATCACCAAGCGGTGCAACCTTACGAATATGCACTTCAGCACCTCTTGTGATACCCATATCCATAATTCTGCGTTTTACCGCACCTTCACCGTGCAATTTGACTACCTTTACAGTATCGCCGATTGCTGCCTGTTTAAGTGTTTTCATTTGCGCTGTACCTCCCTTTAATTAAATCATAATTTTTTGTGCCAGTTCGTTGCTGATTGCAACTCTGGTTTCTTTTACATTTACAATTACGTTTCCGCCAAGTTTACTGATTATCTTGACGTGTCCTCCAACAACAAACCCAAGATTTTCAAGATGTTTTTTTACTTCCGGCTTTCCGCCAATCTTTTTAATTATGTTGTCTTCATCAACATCTACCAGTGTTAAAGGCATCATAAATTTACCTCCGTTCTGGTTAGCATTCGTATAAATAAAAACTAACCCCAAGAATATAGTTTTTGGTTAGCACTTTCTAACCATTAGTTAGTTTATCAAAACTAACCTTTCTTGTCAAGTGTATATGTCATATCTTTTTTACGCGTCAACTTTAAAAATTGTTGTTCACTTTGCACAAAATGTTGTATCCCGCCTTATTTTTGCTCATTTTTTATTCGTCCCTAAAATTTGTTAGCCTAATCTTACTGTTTTAAACTAAAAAAATATCGGAATTTTTTTAAAAATATTCAATATATTTTTTGACAATCGCAATTTATTGTGATATAATATCTTTACTACTACAATATGTACACATTTTCACACAGAAAGGTGTTAAACTATGATAATCAAAGAGTCGGCCGAAAACTATTTGGAGGCCATACTTATGTTAAAGAACAAAAATGGTTATGTTCGCAGTATTGATGTTGCTCATCATCTTAACTTCACAAAGCCGAGCGTATCCGTTGCAATGAAATCCTTTCGTGAAGAAGGCTATGTTACCGTTGATACCGACGGCAATATCACTCTTACCGACAAAGGTATGGAGATTGCTCAAAAAATCTATGAACGTCACCAGGTTATTGCTAAGGCTCTTATCGCCCTCGGTGTCGATGAAGAAACTGCGTATGATGACAGTTGTAAAATAGAGCATGATTTAAGTGATATTACTTTTCAGAAAATCAAAGAATATTTTCTTAGTCACACAAATGAAAATATATGATTTGTTTTAGCAATATTATCTAAATTATTTTGTCTTTTATCTGCTTATTAATATACTTCGACAATTCTCATACCAATATAGTATGAATCGTTGACAAAAGTATGTTTAATATGGTATAATCAACGTGGTTAGAAACAGCTAACCATGCAGTAAAAACTTACTTTTAGCTAACTTTTTGCTAACTGTAAAACACTATCAGTTCACAACTGTTTACAAAACAGTTGAATATATTATGGGAGGTCAAAACAAATGACAGATTTCGAACAATGGAAAGGATTTGAACAAGGTAAATGGTGCGATGATATCGACACTCGTGATTTCATCCAGAAGAACTACACACCATACGACGGCGACGAGTCATTCCTTGCAGGTCCAACAGACGCAACAAACAAGCTATGGGGTAAACTTCAAGAGCTTCAGAAGCAAGAAAGAGCTAAGGGCGGCGTACTTGATATGGATACTCATATCGTTACCGGTATCAACGCTCATAAGCCAGGATATATTGACGAAAGCATGAAAGACCTTGAAAAGATAGTAGGTCTACAGACAGACAAGCCTCTTAAGCGTGCATTTATGCCTTTCGGCGGTATTAAGATGGCAGAAGAAGCTTGCAGCACATACGGTTATGAGCCGGACCCTGAACTTCACAAGATTTTCACTCAGTATCACAAGACACATAACCAAGGTGTTTTTGATGTATACACACCTGAAATGCGTGCAGTTCGTAAGAACAAGATTATTACAGGTCTACCTGACACATACGGCCGTGGCAGAATCGTAGGCGACTATCGTAGAGTTGCTCTTTACGGTATTGATATGCTTATCGCAAAGAAACAAGAAGATTTCGTTGAATGCCAAAGTGAATCAATGTTTGAAGATGAAATTCGTCAACGTGAAGAAATCACAATGCAAATCAACGCTCTTAAAGAAATGAAGACAATGGCTGAATCATACGGATTCGATATTTCAAAGCCTGCTAAGGACGCAAGAGAAGCTTGCCAATGGCTATACTTCGGTTATCTTGCAGCTATCAAGACACAGAACGGTGCTGCAATGAGTGTTGGTAGAGTATCAACATTCCTTGATATTTATATCCAACGTGACCTTGACAACGGTACTCTAACAGAAGAAGAAGCTCAAGAACTTATCGACCATATGGTTATGAAGTTCCGTATGGTTAAGTTCGCTCGTATCCCATCATACAACGAACTATTCTCAGGTGACCCGGTTTGGGCTACACTTAATGTTGGCGGTAAAGGTGTTGACGGCAGATCAATGGTTACAAAGAATGACTTTCGTTTCCTTCACACATTGGAAAACATGGGTCCTTCACCTGAACCAAACCTAACAGTTCTTTACTCATCAAAGCTTCCTGAAGCATTCAAGCGTTATGCTGCAGCTATTTCAGTTCGTACAAGCTCAATTCAATACGAAAACGATGACGTTATGCGTGTTACTTGGGGTGACGACTACGCTATCTGCTGCTGCGTATCTGCAACACAGACAGGTAAAGAAATGCAATTCTTCGGTGCAAGAGCTAACCTTGCTAAGTGTCTTCTATACGCTATCAACGGTGGTATGGACGCAAGAACAAAGGTACAAGTCGGCCCTGAATACAGACCAATCACTTCTGAATATCTTGATTATGATGAAGTTCTTGACAAGTATGACAAGATGATGGATTGGCTTGCAAGAGTTTATGTACGTACACTAAACGTAATTCACTACATGCACGACAAGTATTACTATGAAGCAGCTGAAATGGCTCTTATCGATACAGATGTACGTCGTACATTCGCAACAGGTATCGCAGGTTTCTCACACGTTGTTGACTCACTTTCAGCTATTAAGTACGCTAAGGTTAAGACAGTTCGTGACGAAAACGGCATTGTAGTTGACTTTGAAACAGAAGGCGACTTCCCTCGTTATGGTAACGATGATGACCGTGCTGACGAAATCGCAGTATGGCTACTAAAGACATTTATGGCTAAGATTAAGAAGTGCCACACATATCGTAACTCAGAGCCTACAACATCAATCCTTACAATCACATCAAACGTTGTTTACGGTAAGGCTACTGCATCACTTCCTGACGGACGTAAAGCAGGTGAACCACTTTCACCGGGTGCTAACCCATCATACGGTGCAGAACAAAACGGTTTGGTTGCATCACTTAACTCAGTTGCTAAATTGCCATATGAGTATGCTCTTGACGGTATTTCAAATACACAAACAATTAACCCTGACGCTCTTGGTCACGAAGAATCAGAACAGGTTACAAACCTTGTAAACGTTCTTAACGGTTACTTTGATCAAGGTGCTCACCACCTAAACGTTAACGTATTCGGTAAAGAAAAGCTTATCGACGCTATGGAACATCCTGAAAAAGAAGAATACGCTAACTTTACAATCCGTGTATCAGGTTACGCAGTTAAGTTTATTGACCTTACTCGTGAGCAACAGCTTGACGTTATCTCAAGAACTTGTCACGCATCAATGTAATTTGATATGATAGGACACATTCATTCAACTGAAAGTTTTGGTGCCGCTGACGGACCCGGCGTAAGATTTATAGTCTTTATGCAAGGTTGTCATATGCGGTGCCGCTACTGTCATAATCCGGATACCTGGAAAATGGACGGCGGAGATGAAGTAACTGCCGATGAGATTTTAAAACGTGCATTGCGTTTTAAACCTTATTGGGGTAAAGACGGCGGTATTACCATAAGCGGCGGCGAACCGTTATTACAAATTGATTTTGTAATTGAATTGTTCAAAAAAGCTAAAGAGCTTGGTATTAATACTTGTATTGATACTGCCGGTAATCCTTTCACAAAGGAAGAACCTTTCTTCAGCAAGTTTGAAGAACTTATGAAATATACCGATTTACTGCTTCTTGATTTGAAAGAAATCAACCCTACCCGCCATAAAGACCTAACAGGTTTTGATAATTCAAATATTATCGAAATGGCAAAGTATCTTTCTGAAATCAATAAGCCTGTTTGGATAAGACACGTTCTTGTTCCCGAACACAGCGATTTTGATGAAGATTTAGACGCTTTGGGTGATTTTATTGATACACTTTCAAATGTAGACCGTGTAGAGATTTTACCTTATCATACACTTGGTAAATTCAAGTGGGAGAACTTAGGTATTCCTTACACTTTGGAAAGTATATCTCCCCCATCTGCCGAACGCATTGAAAATGCTAAACAGCGAATTCACGCAGGTATCAGAAAACAGTAATATATAAGACGGAGCATATGCTCCGTCTTTTTTTGTTGGTATTGTTGTTAATTATAACACTCCAAACTTTTACGCATGCAAAAAGCCGTACAGCTTTAATCTGTACGGCTCATATTTAGCTATAAATTCAATTATTTAATAACTCTGACTCTTATAACAGCGTCAATTTGATTTAGCTTTTCAATAGCTTCTGCAGGGATTGCGTGGTCAGTATTGATGATTGTATATGCAAGCTCACCCTTTGACTTATTAATCATATCTGAGATATTCACACTTGAAAGTGCCTCTGTAAACTTAGCGATAACATTCGGAATATTTTTATGCGCAATAGCAATTCTTCCGATATTGTCTTCAGGAAGTGAACAATTCGGGAAGTTTACCGAATTTAGGATATTACCGTTTTCAAGGTAATCAGCCAATTCCTGAGCAGCCATAACTGCACAGTTATCTTCCGATTCGGCAGTGGACGCACCAAGGTGAGGAATGTTTATAATACCCGGTTGGTTGACTGTTTCACTGTCAGCAAAGTCAACAACGTACTTAGCAACCTTACCGTCAGCCAAAGCCTTTTTAATATCCGCATTATTTACAAGACCGCCTCTTGCAAAGTTAAGAATTATAACACCGTCTTTCATTTGTGCGATTGTTTCGGCGTTAATTGTATTTCTTGTTGAATCCATTAGCGGAACGTGAATTGTTATGTAATCTGCCGCCGCATAAACTTCTTCAGGGCTGTTAGCCTTTTTAACGTGTCTTGAAAGTTTTAAAGCAGAGTCAACCGACAAATAAGGGTCATATCCGATAACTTCCATACCCAAAGCATAAGCCGCATTTGCAACAAGAATACCGATAGCACCCAAACCGATTATACCAAGAGTCTTGCCCTTAATTTCGCAGCCTGCGAAGTTTGACTTACCCTTTTCAACCTGCTTGTCAACGTCATCGCCGGTAAGTGTATTTGCCCAAGCGACACCGCCGATAACATCTCTTGATGCCAACAACATACCTGCAATAACCAATTCCTTAACAGCATTTGCGTTTGCACCCGGAGTATTGAATACTACGATACCCTTTTCACTGCACTTGTCAATCGGAATATTGTTTGTTCCCGCACCTGCTCTTGCAACTGCCTTTAGTGATTCAGGCAATTCCATATCGTGCATTTTAAAACTTCTAAGAATGATACCGTCTGCGTCAACATTGGCATCATCAGTTATTTTATAATTATCGTTAAGCTGGTCAAGACCACATTTAGCTATCTTATTAAGTGTCAATATATTGAACATTGTCTAATCTCCTTTTCATTTATATAAAACACCCGAATAGCTTCGGGTGTAATATAATTACATATTCTCTGACTCGAATTTCTTCATAAATTCGACTAATTTCTCTACTCCCTCTACAGGCATAGCATTGTAAATGCTTGCTCTCATACCGCCGACTGTTCTGTGGCCCTTTAGGTTTACAAAACCGGCAGCTTTTGCCTCTGCAACGAACTTAGCATCAAGTTCTTCATTACCTGTTACAAACGGTGCGTTCATAAGTGAACGATCCTCCGGAACTACTGTACCCTTGAACATCTTTGATGAATCAAGATAATCATAAAGAATTTTAGCTTTCTTTTCGTTGATTTCCTGAAGTGCCTTAACTCCGCCTTGTTCCTTTATCCATTCAAGAACAAGCTTTAGTACATATATTCCGTATGTCGGAGGAGTATTGTACATTGAGCCGTTGTCGGCATGTGTCTTATAGTCAAGCATTGTAGGAGTAATATCCATTGCGTCGCCTATAAGGTCCTCACGAACGATTACAAGTGTTACACCTGCAGGGCCAAGATTTTTCTGTGCTCCGGCAAACAGTAAACCGAACTTTGAAACGTCGATTTCCTCTGACATTACGCATGATGAAATATCTGCGATAAGAGGAACGTCGCACTGTGGAAGTTCTGTATATCTTGTTCCGTAAATTGTGTTGTTGTAGCAGATATAGAAGTAATCTGCATCGCTTGAAAATGTTGATTTATCAAGCTTTGGTATGTATGAAAAAGTTTTATCGGCAGAAGATGCAACTCTGTTGACTGTAATGTATCTTTCAGCCTCGGCAGCTGCTTTCTTCGCCCACTGACCTGTTATAACATAATCAGCTTTCTTATTCTTGGACGCAAGATTTAGCGGAATCATAGCAAATTGTGTTGAACCGCCGCCTTGCAAGAACAATACTTTGTAATTATCAGGAACGTGCATAAGTTCTCTTACAAGAGCTTCAGCACTGTCGATAATATCTTGATAGTCCTTAGATCGGTGGCTCATTTCCATAACGGACATACCGCTTGTACCGTACTCCAGCATTTCAGTTTGCGCCTTCTTCAATACTTCCTCAGGCAGCATTGATGGTCCGGCTGAAAAGTTATAAACTCTACTCATTTTTTTAGCCTCCAATATATATAATATACATATTATTATATATCAAAATTCCCTTTCCGTCAATACATATTGACCAAACTCCGATAAAAATTTAACATAATTTCTCTTTATTTTTACATCACTTTGTATAATTTTCTATTGCACTTGCGATTGCCCACGCAATTTTTGACTGATATTCGTCACTTGCAAGTTTTTTCTCCTCGTCCGGATTTGACAAAAAACCACATTCTACAAGTATTGCGGGCATAGGCGGATTTTTCATTAAAAATAATCGTTCATCTGCGGTCTTTACCGCGTGCATTTCCGCCCCCGTCACCTCGCTCATTTTATTTTGAATACTTTTTGCAAGCCTCTCGATTTCGGGGTGATTTTTGTCGTAAAATATGTGCAGACCGCTCACTTTTTGGTCACCGAACGAATTCATATGTATGCTCACAAAAATATCTGCGTGACTGTTTTTCATAATATCTAACCGTTTGTTCATATCCGATACTTTCATTTTGCGAATAGTCTCGGCATTTTCGTCCTGTAAACCGCTGTCGCCGCTGCGTGTTAAAATCACTTCAAAGCCTTTGCTTTCAAGCACTTCCTGCAATTTCTGAACAATCGCAAGATTAATGTCCTTTTCCACCACTCCGCTCACACCCACCGCCCCACCGTCAGGCTCGCCATGTGGGGCGTTAGCATTATGCTTTAAAATTTCCAATGAATATCTATTTCTCGTTCTTTCGTTTCCAGATTTAACGCTCCTACATACACTTTGTCAATCAATTCATGTACAAGTTCAAATGTTAGTTTGTCAATATTCTTATATTTTTCTAATATCATTTCCCGACTGAGTGTAGTTTTCTTTTCGGTTGATAATCCTATACATTCCTTTTCAATTAACTCAAGCCGTTCATTATAATTACTGAGTTCGGAATTGAAACTGCCACTTAAAATTTTAAATTGTTCATCACTTACAATTCCGCTTAATTTATCTTTATAAAGCTGTACAGAGTCATTTTGTAATTTTGCGATTTTATTTTCAATTTGTCTCTTTTCTTCCTGCAATGTTGAAAGCCGATTTTGAGAATCTCGTTTCTTTTGAAGTTTTATCTCGTTTTCATCAAAATACGTTTCAGACATTTTATGCAATTCTTTTAAAATCAAATCTTCTAAATCAATCTGCCTGATACTGTGTGTATTATTGCATACTCCAGCGCTATTCTTTACTGTACGACATCTGTAATACTTATATCGTTGTTTACTGCATTGATAACTCATTCTCCACATTCCCGAACCACATTCTTTACAAAATACAATTCCTCGAAGTGGATTTATTTCGTATGTATTGCTTTTAAACTGCTTATCATTTCCCTGTCGATTTTTTAAGCGATCTTGCACTGCATTCCATAATTCTTCATCTATTATCGGTTCATGCATATTCGGAACAACTATCCATTCACTTCTTGGTAATTTAATTCGTTTCTTATTTTTATAAGAAATATTTGTTGTTTTACCTTGAACGATTGCTCCTGTATACACTTCTTGACGTAATATATAATATATAGTGCTATCACGCCATTGCCTTGATGAAACATTTTCAGCATTCGGATTTCGATAATTTAACCCTTGCAATTCTTTGTACACACCAGGAGGTAATATTTGTTTTTCATTTAAGGCTTTTGCTATTCGTATATATCCCATACCCTGTTTGTACATTTCAAAAATACTCTTAACAACTTCTGCCGCCGGTTGATCAATAATAAATTTATGCTTATCTTCGGGATTTAATTTATACCCATACGGTGCATAAGGACAACAATATTCACCTTTTATTTTCTTATGGTGCAGAGTTCTTCGTATGTTATCTGATAAATCCTCTAAGTACCATTCATTGATAAGTCCATTTATCTGACGTGCTTTCTTATTTCCGGCAACATTTGTATCTGCGTGGTCTATGATACTTACAAAACGTACATTCCATTCAAGAAATTTACCATGTATGTATTTCTCTATCATTTCCATATCCCTTGAAAATCTTGATTGTGTTTTACACAGAACAATGTCAACTTTTCCTTCTTCGCAGTCCTTTAACATTTGATTAAATGCAGGTCGGTTTCTATCAGCTCCACTATAATCTTCATCGCAATAAATATTATGTATTTTCCAGCCTTGTTCAATACAATAATTTATTAACATAGATTTCTGATTTTGAATACTCTCACTCTCATCTATTGCACACCTCTTATCTCTGTCCTCATCAGACAATCTTACATATATATCTGTTAAATTTCTCATAACTGTTACCTCCTATAAATAGGTGTAACCGCTTTTGTATGTAATAATAGTATAACATACAAAAGCGGTAAGTTAAAGCTTATTTTCACAAAAATTAATGTATTTTTCAAAGCGTTCATTAAAAGATTTCTTTTGAGTTTTAAAATCACTGACTTTAAATACATTTTTAGCAATAAGCATTTCTTCTTTTTTCTTTTTCATATAAACACCTCCAAATTATTGATATGTCATTATATTTTAAGTAATGTTTAAAGGCTTGGTCACATTTTAATTAGTATCATTATCAGTCAATTTTGTTTAATTCTTTTTTTACTTTTTCTAATAATACAAACAAAATTTTAATATATAATCTAAGCAAAACGAACGGCAGTTTGCAAAGCTGCTCCATAGGAATTTCACCTTCCCGGCTCCGCCCGGACTGTCATCATTGCCTGCGACGCTTTTAACGCTCCGACTGTGACTTGACAGAAGTATCATTATACCTATATAAGATTATCACTTACAGCTTGCAAATTCTGTTTTTCGGCAAGGATATTTATCGCAATATATGTTATAAAATATATGTTATAAAACATATATTATGGCGTATCTGACGTTTAGCTCCTTTATATAGGAATGTATTCGTTCACTCTTTATACTGCATATGCGTTGTCTTCAAATGCTTTCTTTGTAACTGAAAGGTCTGTCATTTATTCACAACAGGATTTCTCGTAAACTTGGTTATAATCCCGCAAAGTATCCTTCTTTCTTCTACGTTGGAATTTTCTATTAAAGTATAAAGACAGTTTTCCTCTGCTTCTGTGAGATAATTTTTATAGCTTCTGAATTCTGGCAATATGTAAATCCCACCTTGATTACCTTGTTTAGTGTAAACAGGCGCAATGCCGCTGAGATAAATTATATCCCTATGTATCGTCGATATTGAAACGCCAAATTCTGAAGCCAATTCAAATCGTGTTGACTCCTTTCTTTTTACAAGAAAATCAAGCATTCTCGCTCTACGTTCACTCACACATAATTTATCTCTCACGGCAATTCCCTCCTTTCGTTGGAAGTATATTACCTAAACCGTTCATTTTTTAAAACCTTTGAAAAAATATTTTATTTTTTTTTCATATTAGTAACCTCAAATATCAACATTTTAAACACTGATTAACATGTCAAAATATATATTTTCTTTATGTGTTGTTATACATACCATTTCCGTCAAATACAATAAAAGAGCCGAATATGTTATGTTTAACACATTCGACTCTTTTACTTTTTTTAAATTATAATACAAAAGCATAATGTCACAAAAATCAATATTTTTTATCTAAGAGAGATTAGTTGTAATAAACCAATCCCTCTTAAATATATAAAAAATCTGTAGGCTAATTTATAAATATTGTAGTTTTAATATTTGCGTATTTGATATAACATACGTCATATGTATTGTTTTAGGCTATGAAACTACTATCAGTATTTTTATATTATTTCCATATTCTTATTTGAATACAATCCTCACCAATTGACGGAACATTTGTCTTTACATAGTATGTTCCTGCATCAAGATAAACTGACATTTCAGATATTTCATTTGCTTCTTCATACGCATAAACACCGTTCTCGTTGTATACTACTGCTGAAAAATTCTTATTAGTCGGGGCATTAAACAAGAAATTCACCTCTGCCGATTCATCCAATTCAAACTTCCAGTACGTTGTTCTTTGATAGCTTTGCTTATATGTATTAAACGGAAGTTCTATTCCTTCAAACACACCCGGATTTTCCACTTCAGCATTATTTGCAGTTGTCGTCACATTTACGTTATAACTTTCAACCTCTTGCGCAGATGCTACTCCCATCATTGCCGATATAAGCAATGTTACTGATAAAACACTTGCTATTATTTTTTCCATTTTGTATTCCTCCTTCTTCTTCCACTTTTGGTTTATATCATCTAATTTTAATAAAGTTACAATAACCTGTTTTTGTAATATTATCATTTTGTCATTATTTGAAGTAGATACAACATTACCATGAGGATTTTTGATAAATCTTACTGTATCTGTTCCGTTATTAGACATAACTATACGGATTTATTCTTTGATATTAATATATACATCATTTTTCTCTGAATCTACAGTCACTGTACATCCCAATGCAGTAAATAAACGCTCTGCTGCCTCCCGATACAAATATGTATAGTCATTTACAATATCAAATCCCCCTCCCATAGACATAGGCGTCAATTTTATATTCTCATTTGTATCCACGTCTTTTACGTAAAAATATTTCCCATATCCAGGATTAGGCTCTGAAATATAACATATATACTTCTTTCCTTTATATTGCACATCAATATCTCCATTTAAATCATTCCAAATCACACTTGCTCCTAAAGATTCAAATATTGTTCTAAAAGGAAATAACATTACTGATTCACGCATAATTATATTATTTTCTTCAATATGTTTACTGTTAACATATAAATTATATGTTGACATATTGTTGTCCTCTGCCAAAGCAAAATTAGACATAACAAATGTTTCAATAAAACATAATATTGTCACTAATATTTTTTTCATAATAAATTTCCTCGTTTCAAAATAAATCCTATATTTGTTTCTCGGACTTTTAGATTATATCATTTAATTTTAATAAAGTTACAATAACCTGTTCTTTTGTTATATTATCCTTTGGTTTGAAACTTCCGTTTTCATCACCTTGCATTAATCCCAAAGCTGTAACTGCTTCTACACTTTCTATTAAATCTTTCATTTTTGTCACCTTGCATTGAAGCCTGCACTATCAAATTCTTTCTCCTGCTGTTTAACTACACACCAATGCCGTATAATCCATATGAATATACGGCATTGGTCATTCTTTGAAGTAGCTATGACATTACCATGAGGATCTTTGATAAATCTTACTGTTTGCATCATAGCTATAATTTTGCATCTCAGTGCACAATCTTATTTACAGACCATTTCTTAATATAATTTTAGTAACTGCACTTTCATCATATATAAATTCTATCCAAAACATATCATCAATTCTATATCCAAAATAATTTTCTGGCAAATCTTTTATTTCTTTATAGTATCGAAATTGTTTTTTGATTGCTTTTATATCCATATTTATGGATATATGTCTAAAACAATTTCCAAATTTATAGGACTCACTAATAACCTCAATATAATTCCACCCACAATCATCGCATACTATATTAAAACCATCTCCATAATATATTGTACTATTATATTGTACATTATAATCTTTAAAATTATCTTTTATTTGATCTATTGATAATTCTTCCCGAGTAATATTTAGTTCATTCCAAAACGTATTTTCTCTAAAAGGTTTATAGAACATATAAATGAATACAAGCATCATTGTTAAGATTATTATCATTATTATTATCATTATTTTTTTCATCATCTAATTCCTCATAATTTATCTAATGTATTTGCCTTTATAATATTTTATATAACCTACTGGATTTCTATCAGTTCCATACGTTTTAGCAATATCATGAAAGGCTGATTGGTCATTGGATAATCTAGACGAATAATTACCATTTACATTGGCGTCCCACCATCCTTTACCAAATGCAACATTTCCATCATACGCATGTACATTTCCAGAAACTATGCAAGAAAATGCACTAGCAACATTATGTCCTTTTGTATATTTACTCAAATGTCCTGCATTACAAGACAGTATATACAAATCATTAATATTTTTCTTTTTTAAATACCACAAATTTGCTATATCATCTCCTGCTCTATTCTTTCCTGTTAAACTAATTGCATTTGTTGATGAACCATCCTCAAATATCAGTGCATTTTCATGACCGTGTGCATATATAACAACCTTATTAACAGATACCGATTGTCCAATATCATAGTCATATCCCATTATATCCCACTCATAAACAAATTCATCAACAGAATTTACTTCTCTCATAATAACCCGTTCTCCCAGTCCTTCCAGGTATTTTTTCTGCCATTGTGCTTGCTTAGAAAAATCTGAATCGTGACTAGATGTGTAAAAAATATAGCTATCTAATCCATTAGGATCAATCATAATAATAGGATTATTTTCTGCATAAGCATACCAATTCAATCCATCTTTAATCGGATCTTCAGTTATAAACCTGCCACTCATACTGTCATAATACCTATTTCTCAGGTAAATCAGTCCACTTTCGCCATCAAGATATTCGCCGCAATAACCAAACGGGTCGGGTACGTCTCCCTGCCATTGATTACCAAATGCATCATAGTCCATTGTTGTTCCCATTTCGTTGAACATCGCTCCGGTTTTAGTAGTTTTACCTGCTATATTACCATGGTAGTCTTTGAGATATGATGTAACCGTTCCGTTCTGATTTGCAATATGTACACCTGTCATATCGTATGTATATGTATTAGTTATATCAGTTTTATTCTCAGCTGCAAGGTTCTGTCCATTCCATACGAAATTAGTTTTTTCACGGTTTACAGTCTTGCTCGTTCTTAGATTATTCGCATTATACGTGTAGCTTGCCTCGTTACTTCCGCTGTTGTAGTTTGCCAAGCGATTAAATGCGTCATAACGGTAAACCGAAAGTCCAGTATCCGTTGAACGTCCCGATAATACAGCATTGTTATTGTTGGAACCACCAAAATATGTTTTTTGCTTTGCTGTCATATTTCCGTTATAATCATAATAATAATGTGTTGATGAGTATGAATCAGTGTTACGATAACTGTTATATACATAACTGTTCTCATTAAGCAATCTGTTATTTAAATCATACTCATAATTTATGGTTTCTGTCTCTTCCTCGTCTCCAGGCGAAGACACCATTTTTACTCTATTTCCATACAAATCATATTCATAACTGTTAGCCACTGGGAATCCTGCCGCGTTTGTGATATTATCCGCTATCAAACGACCGGCATCATCATAATTATAATATTTTATTTTACCTTCTGCCGGATTATTGTCATACTGCATATCCACCCTATTCACTAGACCGTTTAGCAAATATTTGCACTTTGAATATGTATATACATTGTTGCCCTTTTTACTCTCCATATAAGTCATTAATCCAGCTTTATTATAGGTATAATTTGTATTAACTCCTGTGCTCAGCAACTTGTTAGTGAGATTACCGTTTGCGTCATATGTATATGATGTTACTATCCCATTATTTGTTAGAGTGGTCATTTGATTTAGTGTATTATATGCGTATTCTATTGAATTTTTTACAACATCATCCTCAACCAGCTCATACGTTTCCACATTAGAATTGGCATCATATGTATAATTCTGTACTGAACCATCATTTGATATAGAGCTTATAAGCCTTCCGAAAGGATCATAGCTATAGTTCTCCTCAACAGACTGTTCATTCGCATTAACCGATTTTGCAGACGTTACCTGTCCTATTTTGTTATAAGTATACTCTTTTGTTTCAGGAGAATTGTTAAAATATGATTTTACTAATCCATATGTGCCGTATGTGTTATACATTGTATTTGAATTTTTATCTGTAACTGATAGCAGATTTCCTGCATAATCATAGCTATTATAGGTTTCCGAAAGTCCCATTGGGTCTGTTGTCTTTGCTAAATATCCTAAATTGTTATAGCTATACTGCGTTACTGCTCCACCTGCAGGATTTTCACTATAAGCTGATAGTCCTGTAATCATCTTTGTAACACGGTTTGCAGTGTCATATTTATACTGCGTTACTGTATCTGTTTTGCCGTCATTTGTGATACTCGCCAAAAGATTTCCCATATTATCATATTTGTATTCTTCTATTTGATATTTGTTTTCACTGCGCTTTACCGCTGTTTTTATTATATTTGAATTTTTATCATAATATGTTTTGGTTTCACCACTTACTGTATCATCAAATGGAGTTTGTACCTTTATAGCTCTACCCAATTTGTCATATTCTGTATTAACTGTATTTCCATTAGCGTCTGTCACAGAAACAGCTTGTCCTGCAAGGTCATATACAGTACTTACACTATCGCCTTTTGCATTAGTTTGCTTTGAAACTTGTCCGTCATATGTATATTCATAAGTAGTTTCATTGCCATTCGGGTCGATTTCTTTCGTTACCCGTCCTAAATAGTCATATTCATACGTTGTTGTCAGCGTCGTATCTCCAGATACACTTTCTGATCTGATTAACTGTCCATATTTATTATAGTAATCTTTCTGTGTTGCTGTAGTCAATCCTTCAGATGTTATTGTTTTTGTTATTTCTGACTGTGTAGCGTCATTGTTATACGAATAATTTTCAACATATAGAAGTTTATTGGGTAATTCATATACGCTCTTACTGGTTACCCTGTCAATAATATCATATTGGTAAACTTCATTTGTTCCTTGATTTGTATCCCTATATGTTTTTTTCGATAATAGTCTTCCAGCGGAATCATATGTATAGTCTTCAACTTTTTTATACGAAGTACCGTACTTTATATATTTTGCCTTGTTTCTGCCCAGTCCGTCTATCTCATACTTGGTAACAACTCCTGCAGCATCAGTCACAATGGTATATTTATTTGCAGTATTATACTCTATCTCCTGCGTTCCTCCGTTTGGCATATTATATGTCGTAGGACGATTAAGATCGTCATATTCAATTGTGGTTACCGTGCCATATGAATCCTTTTGAGATATAGGTGAACCATAAATATTGTAGCTATATTCTGATGTTACTGCCCCTTCATTAATACCGTCTGCATTGAGAACATTTGATACATTATTTAATACTGTTCTTGTTTTTTGCATAGTTGTTGTATATGTGTTTGATAATGTAATTATATCATCATTTTCATCAAGAACCCCATCCATATTCGTATCATCCGTCCATTGTTTAATTGCTGCGATGTTTCCTTCACTGTCATATTCATATTTCTTTTGTGCTTTTATGACGTTGCCTTGTGTTGTTTTCTCATACTGTATTGATTTTTTATCCGGCGTAAGCTCTGTCGTAATATAATAATCTACACTGTTATCTGATACTTTCTTATTGGTCGTTTTACTAACTTTACCGGTTATACTTGTCCATGTTGTATCGCTATTATTAATGGAAGAAAACTCTTTACTATGATAGTCATATGTAACGGTAGACAAACCGTCTGAAACCGAGCTTATCGCATTAGGATATCCATTTAAATATGAATATGTTACTGTATTTGACGTACCATTTTCATTTGTCACTATTGATGTAGGATTATTATTGCTATTATATGAATATGTAACTTTTTTATATGGCGATGACCCAGATATTGGCGTTGTTTTTACAGATGTTTCTAGTCCTTTATCATTATATTCTGATACAGTTTTCGTATCTGACGAATTATTTAAGCAAGTATTCGTTATATTCATACTTGAATTTGAAAATGTATATTCTCTCTGATTTTCAATATCTCCGTCAACTACATCATACGATGCTTCGACCGCATAAACTCCGCTACGAACTTTTGCATTATAATTTATCGGATACACGCATTTATATCTATATCGTGTTTCTGCTCCGGTAGGATATATAATTCTTTCTATATTGTGTCCGCTTGATATTTTAACCTCTTCTTCATCCGGATCGGGAAAATCATTTATATTGCCAGACCTAGCTTGATAATAATAGTTAAGCACTTCTGCTTCACGCGAGTCATAAACTGTACTTTCTCCCTCTTGGTTTGTAACTGTAAACCTCTTAACCTCTTTAGGTTTTAACGGGCTATCGTTGTCTAATGTCGAAGCCGGAAGCATCTTTGTTGTATATGTAATTGTTTTTGTTTCTGCTGATAAATCATCATAATATGAAATCTGCTTTCCTCCTGTAATGGAAGCAATGTTGATTTCTCTGCCATATGTATCAATAATTTTAGTTATTTGTCCAAAATTATCTCCATATTCATATCTTATCATATTGCCATATTCATCTTCTACAGCTATTATATATATCTTGTGTTTTGCTGAAGGTTTTTCACCATATTTCACACCTGAATCATACAAATAATATGTTAATCCTGTGCTGTCATATATAACAAAGTTATATTCTGGTCCATTTTCATATAATGTTTTAGAATCATATAGGCTTTCAATATGTAGATATTTATTATCATCCAGTGTGTATGATGATGTATATGTAGACGGAGTTGTACCGTCCTTATATTTCACATATTTTCCATTCCCTTCAAATGTATATACACTGCCATTAATATCTCTAAAAGCTCCTACATATTCCTCGCTATACGTTTTTTTGGTTTTTGCGTCATTTGTTTCATTATAGTACTTGTATATATATGCTTCCGGCAGCAGTAAATTCCAGTCGCCTCCTAAATATCCATTATTATTTAGTATCTTTCGTGATTCTAACGCATACTTTGTAGCTTCTTCGTATTTTTCTGTCACCATAAATCTGGATATACTGCTATCATACTCATATCTATCATACGATGTATCATCTGTAAGTTGATTTTTAATATATTCAAAATCATAATAATGTATTACTTTTCCATCCTTTGTATAGGATTTCAAACTTTTTTCATTCAAATCTTTTATGTAGCCCCCATTATACATATAAGTATACATTTGATCTTCAGACAAAAAAGCTACATATAATGTTGTATTAGTTGTCGTATTGGTGAAACCATAAATATACCTATACTGTCTTACATCGTAATAATAATTTGATCCATCATCATTGTAATCTCTGTAATAACTATATGCTTCATTATAATCTTGATTATCATACTTTCTTTTAATCACTACGTCAAGGCCATTTTTGCCAGGTAATGTTAAATCCGTCTCTTCAATAACTAATCTATTTGTATTTCCACTTACTTTTTGCCCATCCTCCTTTTTTTCATATGGTTTCAAATAATCATCACCAAACATTTTACCATACATTGATTTCCACATGGAGCTATCGCTACTGTCCAAACTAAATAATGAAGTATCACCTGGTTCAGGTATTTCTACAGGAATCAAGTTCTCGCTATCTTCCGGAAACTCAAACATATTCTCTACCGTTTCTTCATGTATAATAGGTTCATATTCAATAGATTCATAAGTCTGTTCCGGATTATCTTCAGATAGCACTTCGCCAATTTCAACAGGAGAAACATCTTCGCTCGTACCGACATTCTCCAAATTCCATGGTATATTCACTTCACCGTCCGATGATATACTTGTGTTTTCAGCAAACACAGTAATAGAACTACTAATCAATAACGAAACCGTTAATAAGATACTTATTACTTTATTCATATCTACACCCTCCTTTACTCTTGTACCATACTATATTTTATTGTTCTTTGTCCCGATGCATTTGCTTTAAGTATTACGGCATTTACTGACTTTGTTACTGCTTCCTGACCTGATAAAGATTCCGTACATTCAAATGAAATCCCGCTTGAATTATTTTCAGTTATTACAACTTCAGCTCCGTCGACAATTCCATTTGTGTCTTTATCTGCCGTCATAGCACAACCATCTGTAACCGTAAAAGCACCATCAGGGTATTCCAATTTAAAAGTATAACCTTCAAAAGACACCATATTATTTACATTAATGAAAAGCATGTATTCTCTGCCTGCTTCCGCATTAAATGTAATAGAATTTCCATTTGTTGTATCCGTGCTATTTATTGTGCCGTCGCCTACCGAATAATCTCCGTAATATACCGAATATTTATTGACTGTTTCCAAATATTTTTTTGATACCGTGTTGTATCCCCCTATGGAGTACAAATATCCGTTATATATAATATATTGAGAATATTTACATGCGGAAGGTGAATTTGTAAACACAACATCAGCAAGTGAAATATCTCCGTCACTAACCGTCATTTCTCGTGTATCATATGCATTGTTGTTCCTGTCCCAAGCAAAAATTAAAGCTTTATCTTCACCCCAAGCAATCGAGATTCCATCATATCCATCACCAATAATCTCCTGCTCTTCCTTCAAATTATTTGATGAGTAAACATCAACACCGGCATAATTATAATTTTTATCTATACCACCATATATACACACATATCCATCGATATACTGTGCATGAGCTCCTGTGCGTATCATTGTTTCAGAAAATCCTGTTGTTACCATATGCCATAAATTATCTGTAAAATCATAATATTCATAGCTATCTGCAAAGCCGTTGTCATTTCTTCCTCCAAATACATATATTTTATTATTCATACACAAAGTCGTCGGCTGATCTCTTTCTTCATTCATTGATTCCAAAGAGTCCCATGAATTTGCAGATACATCATATACCTGAACTGTATTTGAATAACCCGAGCTACTGTACCCACCTATAATATATATCTTTGAATTGTATGCCACAACTCCAAATCCCTTTACTTCGTTCGGGATTTCTGTTATCATCTGCCATGCATTATCTGCCACATTATATTTTTCTACAGTTCTTAAATATCCGTTGTTTCCCATTCCACCTATGGCATACATGTTTCCATTAATCGACACAAGCTCACAATCAGTCCGCGAAGTACCCATATTTGCAGCTGCTTGCCATGTATCAGATGAATCGTTATCCAAGCTCATGATTTCTGTAGCTGCATCTTCTCCTGCTTCCAAGCAATCATATTCTTTCTCGCTGTTAGATGCAGGGATATCCTGACTTTCATCCGAATTTATATTCGATTTATCAATCTCTCTTTCCTGTATATCTTCTTCCAAAGCATTATTTTCAATAAGCTCGACAGACATAACTGCTTCTTCCGTTGTTTTGGGAGTATTTGTCTCCGCATTAACTGCTATAGAAGATAATAATATAACTGCACTTAAAATTAAACCTAAATACTTTTTCATCAGTTTTCCCCCTTACTTTGATACATTCACAATATATCTTTCCGATATCGTTCCATCCTTTGTAGTTTTTTCAGCCTTTAATATAACAGGTCCAGGCTCAGGCTGACTGCCAACTATAATTCTCGCCGTCCCAGAATCTACAGAAACCCCAGCTCTTGGAGTTTCAAGCGTCCATGATGTCTCACCTTCAGGCATGGCAGTAAAGCTACCGTCACTACTCTGTCCGAGCAAATAATATTTATTTTTTGTAGCGCTCGATATGTACGGACTTCCGTATATATAACCTTTTTCACACGACGTATTATAAATCCTTACATTATCGAGACACATATCCGTTCCACTTGAAAATGTAATCATATTCACATTTTTGTTTCCCGATATTGTTGCGGAATATTCAGAATATGAAAGCAACTCCTTAGTATCTCTGTCAAACATAAGTACGCTTTGTTTTCCATTATCCAAATCCACAACAACCTTTACGGAGTACCAATGTCCTTCTTCAATCTCCAAAGTTTTATTGTTTAGATCTTTTATCGCTACCAAAGTACCGGACTCATTATGCATTCTGAAATATCCCTTATGTTTTCCTATTCGGGATACCATTGTAGTTTCCGTACTTCCTGGTCCTCGGCGGTTCTTAAATTGTATTTCTCCGTCTTTTTCAGTATCCGTATTTGAGTACATAATGTCATAGTCTGCCTGCAATATTCCTTTTGAATTCACATCTGTAACCTTTACATCATAATATTTCCTGTCTCTGTTAGCCTTTCCGTTATAACTGAGCTTCAAATACTTATTACCATTATCTTCACTCTCTATGGACATATTCGCATTGTCGTATATAGCAGTCCATGACGGAAGCTTTCCATCTTCAAAATCCCATGATACATTAACCGCCGATACCATTGTTGTATATATACCAATGGCAATCACAGCTATAAGAGTAACTGCTACACATATTTTTATTTTTCTCATAGTTCCTATTCATCCTTTCTATCACTGATATTTTATTTATAAAATCTTTAAAAATACTTTTAACTTATTATAAGTTTTCGTCTATCACATATGAAATATTATTATTAATCGCATATTCTTGAGCAGTTGATCCTTCTGCACAGTGAATCACCACATTTTTACAACTATAAAAAGCATACAGGTAAATAGATTTAATATTAGACGGAATACTTATATATTCAAGCGAGCCACATCCCGAAAAACAACCGGGAATACTTTCCATACTTTTAGACAATTTAACACTTCTGAGTGATTCACAATCTATAAAAGCATCGTCATCAACACTCTGAATATTGTCTTCCATTTCCACCGACGTTATTTTGCTGTTTGCAAAAGCATTTTCGCCGATTTTGTTTATCGCAATACCGTTTACTTCTCTTGGTATAACAATATCTGTTTCATTACCTTTATATCCCCAAACAACGCCTTCATTATCTACCACCCATTCATTTATAATTCTCTCACCTGTTTTCAAATCATAGAACGGAATATCGTTTTTATCCGCAAACAACTGTGCGACAGAATTTATATGACCATAAATCGAAAGATTTTCTAACTCTGCAAGTCCTGTGCTGTCAAGTGAAGTTTCACTGTTTTTTACCGTCACCTTTGTAATGTTGCTACATCCAGAAAATGCCTTTCTTGATATGTCCACAGGATTTTCACCTAATGTTAATTCTGTAAGCCCTGTACAATTATAAAAAGCAAATTTGCCGATTGAACTTATATTGTCAAGATTAATGCTTTCCAATGAAGTACAACTTCCAAATGCACCGCTGGCTATTGCGGTCACAGATGCAGGAAGATTTATTTTAGTAAGAGCAGTACAATTATCAAAAGTATCATCGTATATTTCTTCGACGCCGTCAGGAATAGTAATTTCTTTTAAACTGCTGCATCCTTCAAATGCTTCGGCATCAATAAAGGTTACTGTTTTCGGTAATTCTATGGTTTCAAGAGATGTACATTTTCTAAACAAACCGACATTGATTTGCGTAAGATTTTTCGGCAAAACGACTTTCTTTAAATTAGTGCACCATGCAAATGACTCCTCACCAATATCTGTTATCGAATCAGGTAAGATGATACTGTTTATATTTTGATTAGATCTGAATGCAAATAAATTAATCGCAGTTATAGTTTGTCCGTTTACCTTTTCCGGAACAATTACATCTGTGTCCGTGCCGTTATACCCTACCAAAGTTCCGTCCTCAACAACGAACTCCGGTGTTGGTGTCTTTGTCGGAGCTACTGTCGGAGTTGCGGTAGGTTTAGCTGTCGGTGCAGAAGTCGGAGCAACAGTCGGTATCGGGGTCGCCGTCGGACTTGGCTCTACTGTAATATTTTCTGCAAGCGGTTGCATATTTTCATCCCAAAGGAATAAGCAATCTCCGTCCTCTACATCAACATCTGTCGTATATTTGTCGCCATTTATATCTACTTTTACCGCCTCTGCATTTTTAAGTGTTTTATTTTCATTATATTTTACTTTATACAGAATCGCTAACAATGGTTGTTTCGTCTTATTTAAGATTGATACAACATTATCTGTTACATTGAGCTTGAATTGAAAAATAGGACTTGGTTTATTTTCTGTTCTCAACTCTGTTTGTCCGTTATGAACAGTCTTTATATATCCGGCTGTTTTTCTCATATCGTACTCGTTATTATCATCACTGACATAATAGCTTATATGTGGCGGTTGGTTGTAACCGACATTCTGCGATGCAACCTGCATACGATATGCTCTGTCATGCATAAGCGTATAGAGCTTATTTTCTGTCGGAATAGTCGTTGTATAGACAAGTAAACTGCTGTTGTCCTGTCCCCTTGCTACTATTTCTTCACGCCAATCTCCAAACAAGTCAGCGACAAGACACGCATTATTTTTTGTGCCGTTGTTTGAAATAACATTATTTAAAGTCTGTATTCTTCCACTTTTTCCTGAGATTTTAAGACTTCCTCCCTCATCACTGCCACTTGTACCGTCAAGAAGTTCATCATACATATTTCCGTCCCAGAAAATACGAAAATTAGTGCTGTCGGGATAATATTTTTCAGTATTGGATATTTGGTTACCGCCGTATGAAGCGTAATTTCCTGCGCCCCATATTTCAAAATATCCGTTTGTATAACCAACATTCGCTATCATACCTCTACCCGTATCTGCATTATCGTCCTTATGAAACAATTCCTCGCCTGTATCTGCGGCATAAAGCGTCATTCCGCCTAAACGCTGTTCACCATTATGTCCCGTTGTACTGCCTGTTATGGCATTTCCGCTGTAATCCTCATGCACGCTGAAGTATTCCATTCCCTCATGTGTAGGATCATAGTCTGCAAGATGAAGTGCGTCACCATGTCCGCGTCCGCTGCACCACAACGGTGTTAAGTCACTATCAAGACAAAGTGAACCACATAGAATTTCATCACAGCCGTCATTATCAACATCGCCTACTGCTAAGTTGTGATTTCCGTTACCCGCATAAGAAGAATATCCATCAACCGATGTATCAAAATCGGCAATTTGAACAAGTTTTTTTTCTACAAGATTATATGCAGTCGCGGTGGTTTTTCCGTAATATCCTCGCCATGCAATCATAGATGGAGTTTGACCGTCAAGATATGCTACCGCCGCAAGATAACGCTCGGAACGATTACCCCATGTATCGCCCCACTCGGTGATTGCTCCTCTTGAGTGCGGATAATATATTGTATCAAGCGCCTCACCCGTATTGCCTTGAAATACGGTATAATATTCATCTCCCGACAATACTCGTCCGCCCGTATCTCCGCCGTTTTTATCATGTCGATAATCGGCACTGTTATCGGTATTTTTGATTTCTTCTATTGATGATGCTTCCGAAACATAATTGTTTTTACCATCCTTTGTACCAGGTGCGGTTTTCAATGCAATCTCTGCTTTTCCGTCAAGGTCAAAATCATAAGCTGCCATCTGCGTAAAATGTGCACCGGCATTTATGTTCATACCCATATCAATTCGCCAAAGCTTTGTTCCGTTCATTTTATAGCAATCTATATATACGTTTCCGTTATGGCGTGCGTCTTTTCCGCTGTCAAACGAATTGGACGGCTCCCATTTTAATATCAATTCATATTCACCGTCGCCGTCAACATCAGCCGGTGTTATATCGTTCGGAGAATATGTATACGTTTCATCGTCAAGGCTTGTACCACCCTCGGGACGGTCAAGCGGAATTATCATATACTGATTGTCCCACACACTTACCGCTTTACCCGACGATGCAGACTCACCTGACGGAACAACCGTATATGATGTGCCTACACGTGAATCTGTATAGTTGGTGCTATCTGTAACAGTAGCGATTTTCTCACCGTCACGGAAAACATCAAACGCAGTGTCATAATTTTCTGTACCGAAAAGTCGCCATGACAAATATACATTCGTACCGCTTTTAACCGCAACCGTACCACGATCAAGATACTCCATTTGTGAAACTTGATTATCAACTGCAAAAGCCGGTATATTTACCGGCTTTGCTACTATTGATAATATAGTCATTATTGTTGTAATAATATATAAATTTTTCTGCATAAACTTTGACATTCTTTTACCTCTTATTTTACATCTCTAACTATGATATTATCTATATCAACCTCGGATGAGCCTCCAATTGTTATCATATTACAATATGATACATCACTTGCTAATGCTTTGTTTTCAACTGTAGAAATTAATTCGCCCGTATTTCTATCTGTAACATAAATTGTCTGTTTTGCTTCATCATTATTCTCACTGATATTAGCAATTATTCTTATATGTAACCATCTGTCAATTGGATTAATATATTGTTCATTTTCATCAAAAAATGTTCGTCTTCCTCCATTTGTTCCATACTGCAATCTTCCTACTTCTTTACAACAAATTCTTAATACAATTTTATTTATATCTTCTGCTCTTTGTTTTAAATATATATCTCCATCTATGCCGCCAAATTTCACATCAAAACTCATTTCTGTAAGCCCACTTATTTTCGTATTTGAATAGTACCAATTGGTTGGATTCGATATTTCAAAATAATTAGGTTTGTCCCCTGATTCATTAACATAATTTATTTGCATATATGTATTGTTATCATCGCTTGAAGACGATATTACACCTCGACCATTATTTATCCAATCAGATGCATTTACACCATTTTCAAAGTCCATATTAAAATAGCAAGCACCATTAACTGTATTTACTTCATTGCATATATTGCAAGTATCATTTCTTGTCCATTGACTTTCATTGTATGTCATTTCTCCTTCTGTATAAATATGCTCATGAGGTTTTACCCATTTGGTTCCGCTAGTACTTGATAATATTACATTCGAATCCGAATCAATCACCTTCAATTTGCCAGCAGTAATTCCGTTCAAACAAATCTCCCAATATGCATCTGAATTATCCATATAATATGACATATCACTCAAATCAAGAGCAATAGTTCCAGTGTAGAATTTTGTAGGCAACCCATATATATTGGCATAATTTTCACCATTAAAGATGTCATTTTCATGTGATAATTCTGCTTCTAAGTTTTCTTTGGTTGCGTATGTAAGATGTGTAGATGACAATTTTTTAGATGATAAACTCAATTCTCCTATATATGATGCCTGATAAGGAGCGTAGTTTTCATCTAAATTTATTGTATAATAAACATTTTCGTCACTATTTTCATTCCACCATGAACTCACAAATCCATAGCCATTTCTTTCTTTAGGTCTATTTGCTGAATTTTTATAGAATGCATCATATGCCACCCATATATATCCACTGTTTCCCCAACTTGTACCCCATGAATTAGCTATTTTAAATCCACCTGTTGTTGAATAATTTCCATATGAAAATTTTACATTGTCATCATATCCTACAATAGTAATCAAGTGACGCCCTTCATCTTTTCCATTATCATAAATATATGCAATACCTTTTTGATTTTTTGTTGTACCATCTATAGTTACTTTTGCAGTCACCGATTCATTGCTGTCATCCCCATACCACCAGTACGAATTAGTGCCTGTTGTTAAAACCTTTCCGTCTGCCAATTTCTGTTTTGCTGATACTATAAAATCATCAGTATTGTTAAAATAATTCATTTTCCAATTATCATTATCTTTATCAGGATCTATTTTATACTTCATTGCTGACTTCCAAACACTTGCTTGTGTTTCAATACTTGTTTTAGTACCCGTAAACTCTGATTTTTTTGGTGCACCAAAATCACTTAAAATTTTATAGGCATCTCTCTCATAAGAACCCTCATCCACACCTGAGTTTATAAGAGAATATGTCCAATTAGGACTAAATGTGTAATTGCTACAATCAGCATTTAACGCTTTCGATATGGTATATGATAACTGATAGTATGTTGTTGCATATGCAACACATGCCCCATCTTTCCCCTGATTAGCTATACTCGGAAAATAGTCAGTGTTGCTATTATCAACGCTTGTTACATTTGAGTATTTAATCGGTTCGTCATCTGTATGGGTTATTGCATGCTTCATCAGCTCATTTCGTCTATCTTCCGTCATTGCCTGCAAACCTGTACCATGGCTTTCCTCTGTTTCCTCAGCATGAGCAGGTAGCATAGAGACCATTATAATGGTAGCCAGTGTTAATGATAATAATTTTTTTATAGTTTTCATTTCTTTACCTCCCCCCTCTAAACTAAAGTTCTATAGAGCAGGATTTAAAATATCCTGCTCTATCTACCATTTTTTACATCATATAAAACAGATGCTTAAACCTTATTTAGATTTTTTCAAATTTTCCAAAGTTTCCGGTTCCTCAGGCTGATAAGAACCTGCATGAGATGCGAAACCTACGGCTGCTAAAGCAGCTTCCAATGCAGCATCTGCTGACATTGTCATTACTTTATCTAATATTTTTTTCATTTCTTTCACCTCCTTGATTTAATATTTTCCCTACCATTGCTAAGACTGCAACAGACAATAATGTGAAAGATATAACTGCACCTTCCTGTATGTTGTATACAGTCAATACAATTGAGAGCATTGCAAATAAACTTGTCACAATTATTCCGATTTTCTTATTTTTTTGTTTTACCTTTGCATCTAACTTTTTATTAGGATTTTCAATCGGAATAATCGGCAATATTATTAATATAGAAATAGAATTAATTATCATATTCAATATAACCCCATAAATTGAAGCCGTTAATTCAGTACATAAACAAACCAGTATAAATGTTAATAACATAACCCCGGCACATATCCATGATTTCTTTGCATGAAATCCTCCGCAATGTATCCTTGTAATACAAAATGTCAGAAGAAAAGCTACTCCGTATATAAAGCGTCGAGCTATTATAGCTGGTATCAAAATCACAGCAAAATCAATTATATCATTGATAATTAGTGATATTCCGTATACATAAACACTTTTCATATCTGAACTTATAATATTTTTTTCTATATAAAAATCAGCTATGACTTCCGATAAAGATTTCATATGATTGCCTCCATATATCATATCCCCATCAACATCATAGCTAATTAGATTTTATAATTCAAGATTTTTGTCAAGTTTTGTTCTTTTTTTGTCAAGTTTAGCATACTTTCAGAAGTATATCACAGCAAAAGATATTTTCTTCAACAAAACATTTCATCATACCGTTGTATTCTTCTACAATTCTTCTGACATTTTTCATTCCGATACCATGTTCATGTTTTTCGCCTTTCCTACTCTTTAATTCAGGATCAAATAAGCCGTCAAAGCTGTTTTCCATATAAATTGAAATATATGCTCCTTGTTTTTGTATTTCCAATGAAATAAATTTATCCTCAACTTTTTCTGCCGCTTCAATAGCATTATCAAATATATTTCCAAACAGTACCGCAATATCTTCATCATTTATATTATTTAATATATCATTTTCCACTTTAATTGTTGTTTTTATTTTCTTATGCTGACATATTTCTAATCTGGTGTTTATTACTGCATTGAAAATCTTATTATTTGTAAAAACTGTTTTATGTGTATATGTATAATACTTATTTATTATTGAATCTACATACTCGATAATACTTTTATCGTTATTTTGTTCTGCTGTAGTTCTGATAGCTATAAAGTGCTTCTCCAAATCATGTTTCAGAGAATATGCACTTTCATATAAAGCCGCCAAATTTTCTTCTGTTTCTTTTACATTTTCGTACTGCATTTTAAGTAATGTAAGTTCTGTATTTAATTTTGTTTCTTTATTTATTCTCATTATAAAATAATATGATAATACATTAATCACTAATGCAAGCAACGACGCACAAAACATATACAATTTTATATCTTTAAATTTTATGGCAGCTTTGTTAAACAATACTATTTCAAGCCATGTTACCAACATCATAAGTGCAAACAGCAGCCATTCTTTTTTAGATAAATTATAGGCCTTATTTAAATATAAAATAAATTTAAATACAGAGAATTCTGATAGTCTGCATATTATTAATATTATAATTCTCCAAAGAGAAATGTTATCATATAATTCTGAAATCGGATTATTTGTCAAGTTCGATATTAAGAAAAAAATAACACTTGATAACGTGAATATTGCGACCATAGCAAAACAAGATATAAATATATGAAAATACCAATCTTTTTTCAAACATATATGACAGTATATAATATACATTAATATTGATATAGCAGACAAAACGCCATCATATGATATAAATTTATTAATTATTGATACAAATACACAATCTGCAAGTAATATAATTCCAAAGCTGATATATCTTTTTATTCCGTTATATTTGTATCCGCAATATCCTGATATAAACCAAATAATCAAAAAATTTTGCATTATAGTAGCAGTTAATTCTATAAATATGTCCATCATCTTATACTCCTTAAATAATCTTGAAATTTATCTTTCACAATATCTAATTGAGCTCGACTTATCGGAATTTTTTCTCTGTCACTAAGAGTCACGGCATTATTTGATATAGAATGAATTTGCCTTATGTTCACTAAGTATCGATTATGAGTTTTTACAAACCAAAGTCCCTCAAGTTGCATTTCCACTTCACATTTTGGGCATCGAAAGCTCTCAGATTTATAACCGTCATTACAAAAATAATTTATATAATGACCTTCCGTTTTAAAATATTTTATTTTTCGAATATCTAACTCAACCACTCTACTTTCCATTTTTATTTGAACTAAGGATAGATCTTCTTCATTTTCTTTCATTCTGTTTATAATTTTATCAACAACCGGTTCAACAAATTGCATCTGATTTTTGGGAATAAACCATATGGGGTTATACTTATATGAAGAAAATACTGTATTCTCTTTGTTTGATACAAACACAATCATTATATCTTTCTTTGTTTGCCGTAATCTTTCGGCTATATTAAACCCGTCAAATCCGGGCATCATAATGTCAAGAAAAACTACATCTATTTTTTCTTTGGAACATATGTCCAATAGTTCTTCACCTCTGTTTACCGTAACAAAACTACATTCCTGACTACGTTTTCCAAACTCAAATTTCAACTTTCTTAAAATATTTTCTGCAAATACTTTTTCGTCATCACATATAGCAATACGCATGTTTGTTACCCCTTCTTTACATTTAAATTCTTATTTTTAATTATAAACTATTAAATTCAAAATGTCATAATTTTTTATATATTTTTATTCTTTTCGTCATATTGCCATATTTTATACATTATTTTTATCAATATTTAACAATATTTTTAAGAATTGTTTAATATAGCAATGAAATAATAAAAGCACTTCCTGTAATATTTACTTCAAAAAAAGAACAGAAAGCCACAATTCTGTGATTTTCTGTTCTTTATATTTTTGATTTTTATGCTGCCATATATCTCTGCTTAGCATTCACACGCAGCTTATATTCACTACAAAGCGTTCTTAGATATTCAAAGTCTGAATCCACATCATTGAGTCTTTGTTTCAATATAACCTCATAGTCATATTTCTTATCTTCGAGCGTTTTTACTTTATTTAGCCAACGTGTTAGAATTGCCTCACTTTGACTTCCGGCTTTTATCAGTTGTTCTATTTTATCTTGATATTGCTGTATTTGTTTCTGCATATCCAAGTAAAATTCAACTGCCATTTTTTTGCGTTGTTTTTCATCATCCGCAACGTACATAGAATTTATGCTTATTTCTTTGCGTACCGATTTATTAACAGGCTCATACAGATTCATATTACTTAATTCCTCCATAAAATCCTCCAATTCATCAATATGTCCCATATACTGCTTTGGCACAAAGAAATGATAACCTCTTGCTGAAATCTTTATTGCGTTTAGCGAAGAAACAAACTTATCTGCGACCGTTTCAAGCTGTCTGTTTCCTATACTATCCAAATAAAGATTATACAATTCTTTAACCTTATCACAATACTTGTCAACATCACGTGTCGTAAAATAGTCCACGTCAGTTACAAATATATTTCCAGATTCTTTATCAAGCTGAATATTAGCAAGTTTACGATAATTGTTTGTAGTTTCATTTACCGTTTCCTCAACCAACTCTCTTGATATTATATTTCCGCTTATGCGTTTATTATCTCTGAAATAAATTCGTGCGATATTCGGTTCACCGTTTTGTTCTTCGACAATTCTGTCCTTTACATCGGTAGTTGCACTGCGGAATGCGTCAATCGGAGAATGTTTATCCCTTACGCTTGACGGGAAGCCATATCTTTCGACTAATTCAAGAAATTCCTTTCTGTTAATAATAAGTCTCGGGAATGAATAATACAAAAACTTTCCCAAAATCTCTGAACTTTCACCATTACCGCCGTTAATTACCATTAAATCTTTTGCTTCCATATCTTTTTCCTCCTAATTTTATGCTACCTGTTCGTATTCTTCATTACATTGTTTTCTATACAGAAAATACTCATCTATTCCTTTATACCACGGATTCCATGTACATGTTTGCACTTCTATTCCATACATATTTAAAATATTATATATATTCTTTAATGCTTTTCTCACATGATTATTTACCTGCTTATCCATATCAAACGCTTCATACACTTTTTTGATATTAAGCTGACTTAAAGTATCCGGCAAACACTTTGCGGCATTAACGCCCGGAACTGCGATAAACATCGCTCCGCCTGACAATACACTTGCCACATCTGCTTTTAATGCTCCTTCCGTAAGATATGCACTATCTGATGAAATATCTCCTACAATATGTACCCAAGAGGAGACACCTGTCCCCTCCGGATACTCATTAGTAGAAAACCACCTATACCGTTTTTTATCAGAATCAAATCTGATTTGCATACCTTGTATATATCCGTCTTTATTGCACACTGGAATAAGAAATCCTCCGCAATCAGATGAATACATATGCCACTTTCCGTATTTACGGTAAAATCCCGGTACACCTCGAAGGTCATATTTAGCTGATAATGCATTAATAATCCTACGTCTTTCATACTTGGTTTCCGGCAGGCTCTTATACATAAACTGTTGTATATTATCCTCTCGAAGTCCTCGCTTTAAAAGTGCTTTATGGTGATTATTATTCAGCTTAAAAAGTTTCAACATATCATAATACACATTATGACGCTCAATCAATGATTTCATCGGTGTACTGATTGCTTGTTTTACCTTTTTCGGCATTGAATTTCCTATGCGTTCCGATAATTCGTTTACAGCCTCTCTGTTCGTAATACAATTCATCTTTGCATACAAACTGACATCATTGCCTTTTGCACCGCAGCGAAAACAATTCCATTGATTTTTCTCTGTATTCAAATACAAATGATAATGCTTATCACTGCAAAACGGGCATAGTGCTTTGATTTCTCTTGCACCCATCCCGTCATTTTTCATCTGAATACCGCACAGACGTGCAACTTCTTCAATTCCGAATTCTTTCCATTCCATTATGCTGCCTCCTTAGATGTATAAGCCGGCTCTTGAATTGTTAGAGCACATTTTTTCACAAATGCAAAAATAGTCTGTCCATAAGGTCGTATGAAATTTGTATTTATACTTTCAGCATTATCAATGAATGTCGGATACGCCAGTCCAGTCAGACGTTTCAAGAGATTTGCAACCTCCAAGCCTGCTTTAATGCGTTCAGATGTAGACAACCAGCGATAATCTTTGCCGTCATATGCAAATTTAAAAGTACCTTTTAACTCACCCGTACTCTTAACCACCTCAAACAACTTAATTGACGCTTGTTTCATCTTAAGCGGTGTAAGCATTATTTCTGCCCTTTTAACCGCATATTCATTTGCAGCCGCTATAAGATATTTTATAAACTGTCTTGAAACATCATTATCCTTTATCTGAAGTTTAACCGATTCTATCATTTTTTGAAGTTCATCATCACTTCGCATTGCTCTTAAATCAGTTTCATCAGAATACAGCTCAGCTTTCATTGCTTCAAGTTTATTAACTTGTTCTTCACTGAAATTGCCGTAGGTAAGAATATCTCGCAATTTATCAATATCAGCGGTAGTTGATGACTTAACCGCTTTAATTTCTTCTTCAACTTTTTTTAAATCATCAGCTTGATACTGCAAAAACTGTTCTTTTGCTTTTGTATCCAATTTCACAATGTCGTCAAGCTGTGACTTCAGCTTAACTCCCTTTGCCTTTAAATTGTTAAGTTCTTGTATAATCTCTTTCTTTACAGTATTAAATTCAGCGTCGGTCAATGAATGTGTACAAGTAGGGCACGGCACTCCCGGACGTATTCCGGTAGCTTTTTTGTACAATCTGTTATATTCCGAATGTACTGCTTTTAACTCAGCCTCTGTTTTATTGCCTTCACTAGCAAACTTTGAAACATACTGCTTGTTTTGGATTTCCATTCGCTTCTTTTCAAGTGCGAGTATTTCATCACTTGATGATGATTTTTTCGCCGCATTATATTGTTGTTTTATATTTTCAACATCAATACCTGCAAATTGTTTTTCAATAACTGACGCTATTTTGGCTTTCAAAGTTTTTATATTGGTTTCAAGCTTATTCTTAGTTACTGAATTAGCCTCAAGCTGTTCTTCCAAAAGTGCAAGTTGACCTGAAAGATACATTTCCTGTTCATCTGTTGCCTTCAATTCATCACGTTTGGTTTTTATGTAGTATTCAGGTTCAAGCAAACTTTCTTTTTCAAGTAAATCACAGCTTTGTTCACTGAGTTTTGATAAAATTTCTTCCTGCGAAATAGGTGGGAGCAGTTTTTGTAAAAACTCTCTCCCATCACTTGCTATTTTCTCAATAAAATATATTGGATTTATAAGAGAAAGAAATATATCTTTTTCGGCAAATATATTCACTAAATTTGTTTGTGTCATCTGATGACCGTTAAGCGTAACAGTTGTTGTACTACCGTTTTTACGACGTATAAGATTAAAAAGCTCTCCGTCTTTATTTACAAAATCGACTTCAACGCACATCTGACTTTCACCTTTACTCATCAGACGTTCCGTACTTTTTTCACCCCAAAACGATACACCGCAAAACGCATATGCAATAGCATCGGCAATACTGGTCTTTCCTTGACCGTTTGCACCATATATATACGTTGTATTTCCCAAATGCACTTCCTTTTCTTCTTTAAATGCTTTAAATCCTTTCATTTTTACTCTTGTTATCGTAAATTGTTTTATTTTATCCATAATCATACCTCTAATTACTTTCATTCAGTCAATTATGCCGCCAAATCGTAATCTTGCAATATATGCACTTTGCCGTATTCTGTTTCTCTCGACGTGAATAACGCTCGGCTAAGGTTTGCACCTTCTTTAAAGTGACTGTCATCGCCGTTATAGTACGCAGTTATAATCTTATTATTATGTTTAATTCTCAACATACTTCTGACACCGTTATCGCCTTGTTGCTTTTTTACACCGAGTATCTCGTACATAGGTGTATTTTGTACCGGAACCGGATTAGATGTTGGCTTTGCAAAAGATTTAATTTGATTTTGAGGTGTTTGTTTAGGAACACTCTCGACTGACTCTTTTAAGAATACAGAATATTGCTGTTGCAGTCTTGTCAATTCAGTATCTTCTATCATGGCACTGTTGCCTCTTGCTCTTGTTTTTACCCAAACAGGTTTCATAGAATACAAATATCGTCCTATGCCCCATTTTACAGCAGCACGTTTAAATGCGTCTGATATTCCGCCTTTAATCGGAGATATAGCCGATAACTCTGCTCCGTCACTTTTGTTTACCCACTCTCCAAGGTCATCATCATATATTGAAATAATACAAATTTGTGATGCACCCGTTTTTGAGGTAATCCAAGGCTTATATTCATCTTTCCAACGCATTTGTCCAACCACATTATCAAGACGTTTTGCTATTGCTCTTGAATCCAAATATGCAACAGCCCATCCGCCTGTTTTATCCGCATTTGTTCCTTGCAGACGCCATTTCACGTCTTTTGCATCAAACGGCTTTGAAAGTTCTTCTAAAAATTTGTTTACACTCATAGGTTTACCTCCGCAATAAAATCATTTAATGTTTTATCTGTTTCAACTAATACATTATCATAGTAATACTGACTGTCTTTATCCTTTAAATGCTCTAAAAGACCTCGATAGTCCAAATTTAACTTTGTCCTACTTTCTTTGTAATAGTCGTAATTATTAGGCATTTTCAGAATATAATACGGCAGTCCGCCAAGTTGATGTAATGATTTGATTTTCGGTAATACATTACTTCCCGTACAAAGATGAAATCCGCTAACATTCGAAAACGGATAAACAAACATTTTTGATTTTGGCGTTAATCTTCCTTTTTCCGTTACTCCTAATCGAACATTAATAATACGACCATTGCCGGAAACTAAAAATCCGAATACCAATCTTGGTATCGGAAAATCTTTGTACTCTGTTTTTTCAAAAATTATATCGGTTGTTTTCTCTTCAAAGCTTATTACAACGAATTCATTTCCGTTCGCACAGCCGCTGTATGATATACAATTTTGGGGTAGTATACCACTATCTATTCTTCCGTCATTGTAGATTGAAGACTTTAGACAGTCCAATATACTTTCAGCACTTATGTATTTCACCGAGCTAACACCGTTTTCCATTGTTTCTACGCTTACCTTATAATCGTTTGTAATATGTAAAACAAGCATATCGTTTCTATTCATTATGCCGCCACCTCCGAATTCTGCACAGACAACATTGAAATATATATCTTTTTCAGTTTTTCAACTTCTTTCTCAAAAAATCGAAAAATTGCATTTATAACAAAATATAATTCCATATAGTTGTAAAATTCCTCTTCATAAATATATACAGTTAGCGAGCTTGCATACTTGTGTCGTGTACCTGTATGGACAACTCCGCAACATGCATTACACGAATCCATCTTATTCAGAAAATTCAATGTTGTGTGTCTACCGTTACTTATATAAATATTTTCACGCTCTTTCCAACCGTATAGATGTCCTATCTTTTTTGCCAATTTATAATACTCGGTCATGTATTCGCTTGAAAAAAACATTTTAGCTTCTGATATTCCATCATAATATTTCCCGGATATAAAATACTCACTTTGATAAAGTTCCTCATAAAAGGACCATTCGGTTCCTTCACCCAAATCAATATCCGGGTAATCATCTAAAATTTCTTTTCCGTACACGTCACTGCAATACTTCATATCACAGATTACATTTAATACCTGTTCATCATACATTAGTTCTCACTCCTAAAAAAATGTTTTTTCTGCGGATATACTGCATGGTTTTGCCATCTTCATTATCGAACAAAGCTCATCTACTCTGTATGATTTACTTATAAATTTCTCTCGAAACAGTTGACAGTCATCTTGAGTAAATCGATTAAAATCAATATCGCTTTTACTCAAGCGTTTTTCACCAAACACAGCAGCTGCTGCCACTTCATACAAATATTTAAGTCCTTCGGATTCATACTCTATTCCGGCATTAGATAAATTTCTGACCTTGTCCGCAAAAACATCTATTTTCAGCTCATTCATAATCAATACTCCTCAGGCAGCAATATCGTTGTACACCTTCTATCTGCTTCGGTAATAATCCAAAACTTTACACCATTTGCGTCCTCATAAGAGCCAAGCAATCTGTAGTTTTGTTTCAAAGCAATCTCATTTTCCTGTTTATCATCATCGGATAAATTTCCCCAGTCACCGTTTGCATAACGTCCCAGTAAGATTTCCGCAACACTTGTACATTCCAATTTTGTATTTGCACCTACTGTCATCATTACTTTTCCTAATTCAAATTTCATTTTATTTTCCTCCTTTTATGCCAAGCTCTTAAATCCTTGAGGTGTCAGCACATTAAACACCATTTTGTTTACATGTGTTTCGGAAATTGTATCACCATTATCACTTTTTTTGATTTCCTTGATAATACGACCTTTCAGAATATGTGGATTTTCACAATCAATGTATCCGTTTATAAGACCACTGCCGCCAATTAAACCGACCTGTCCTACATTTAACGGTAACAAAGGACGTTTTTCTCTCGAATCAAGGCTACTTCTTTCAAAAAGAAAGTCCATTGATTTTGACATAGCAAGCTGCCTTTTTAATTCTCCGAGATTAAATACTGCACCTTTGAATAAATCCACATTCTTTTCTTGTTCGGGTAATACGTAATGTTCCGTTTTCAAATCAGTAATTAAAGGAAGGTTATCAACATCTGACGCAAGCTGTACTAATTTTTCAACCGCATCACTTCCGTCATCTTTATGTTTTTTTATCCCCATTACTGCTATTTGCTTGAATTTACTAAATTCACTGTCCAAGAATTTAAAGACTTGTATATCCTCAAAATTATCACAAAGTATTCTGCAAATATCACTTGTCATTCTGTAATACGGAATTATATATACAAGCAATCCGCCATACATTAGATGATGTAAACTGTCCACCAAAAACTGCTTTTCACTGCGTGACCTACCTCCGCCGTCTTTGATTACCGAAAGATACGGTGGATTCAAAAATATCAAATGAAATACTTCTCTGCTTATTCGTGAATAAAAGAAACTGCCCAAACCTACTCTGTCAAGACGTGTTTCAGCTTCAGCACCTCTCATTTCATCAATCTCAATACCATAAGTATCTGATATTTTGCCGCTTGTCAGCACATTTAAAGCTACACCGCATCCACAGCACGGATCAAACGCATTTATACGTTTATCCTCCGGGAATGCAATTCCGTTCTTTATATACTTTACATGCTCAATGTCTGTCGGATAATATCCGGTACGAACATTATTCATCAATCTGACTATAACAGACGCATTGGTGACTTCGTTGTCGGGTATATTATCAAGCAACGGTTTAAACGCTCCTATAAACTTTGTATATTCGGGAGTGAGTAAATTAAAATTACTGACTGCCGTATACAGCTTATCGGCATATATTCCGTACTCTTTCATATCAGCCTCACAAAAAAGCAATTTTAAATTCAGAATATTATCGGATAATCGTTTTCGTGCCGATTCAAGTTCCTTATACAGTTTTCGTGCATTTTTAATATTGTTATTCTTCTGATTTTTCTCAATGCCCTTACGTTTTAACATCATACTGTCAAGTGTTGATATAACGGCAGTTTTCATAAGAGCAAAACGCTCCAAAACATAATATTTTTCCATCAGTGCTTACCTCTCTTTGATAACAATGTTTTTGTATTCATCGTCATTGATGAGAATGTGGTTTTTCTGACAACCAGCTCACCGCATATAATCAACTGATATAATATTGACGCAACAATAGTTGATGCAAATAAATTGGCGGCTATGCTCTGCGGCGCCGATACACTCCTCTCAGCACACGAAAGCTCTGTCGGGAACTTTTCATCACCTTGCAAAATATCCGGATATATTCCCGCAACAGGCTTCGTTATAGTACGACCGTTCTTTCGTATTCCGCATACAATCTGTCCCGTATATTCTCCGTTACCTGAATCAATATATATGATATTTCTTGATTTTTGAAAAACATCATGACACATCTGACGTGAACGATTATTATCCACTGCACCTATTAAAATAGTTTGAGGTCCGTTAAAAGCAGCACTGCTTGTTAGCTCTTCCAACATGAATTTACTCTCGATAAAGTCGGGTATATAGTTTGCTTTTATTCCGAATGCACCGGCATAACGTTCTGCAAGAACCTGTGCCTTATTTTTACCAATATCACAGTCGGCAAAGTTTTGACGTATAAGATTCTTTTTCTCTACAATATCGCCGTCCGCAATAATTATCTGTACTTTTCGCCCCGACGCATATGCAATCCTATAAAGATGAGGTGCTATATATCCGCCGGTACCTCCTGCACCGATGAGTATAATTTTTAATGAATTGTTTTTACTGAATTTCATTAATTACACCTCCGTTTTTATGTTCCTTTACTTTATATTCCGTTACATGGCTAAGCCATTCATCTGGAAAATCTTTAAACGGATACTCAAAAACATCAGTCGGATTTATGTCAACAAATTTACCGCCTACCGAAATACGCATAGATATATCCGGGAACAGTTTATCCAATCGGCCTATAACAGCATATATGCGTGTTGCTTTTTCATCACTATTATCGGTTGATGAAAAATAAGCATCCATAAGATTATGAGAATGAATATCCATAACATGAATTAAATTATCTTCATCATCAGACAATATCGTTTCTACCGCAACTGCACCTACTTTTTGTTCCGGGACTTTTACAATGTAATTCTCACATTCCGTATCCCAATATACATTTACAAGTGCCTCACATACGTTTTTTCTGTCAGCAAAGTATTTGAAAAACGCAATTATCTCTGTAAGCATTTCATACGGAAAAAGAGGCAAAGCCGGAGTAAATCCGGCTTTTATATTTGTCAATCCTCTTATTCTTTCTGCTTTGGCTCGAAATGTGCCGATGGTATTATTGCGTATTTCATATACGTTTCCATCTTCACTCGGAACATATGCAATAGCCTTGCCGCTTTTTGCTGCGGTATCTTCATCAATGAATATACCTTTGTATGATTCCATTCGCCCCTTTTTCTGTGCTGTAACCGTTGGAATAACCTTGCATACAAGATTACCTTTTTTACGCTTAATAGCGTTCATAAAATCTTTTGATTCTTCAATAATCTTCTTCTGCTCTGCAATGGTCGTTTTCTTAGGTTGTTCGATATTCTTTACAATACCGCAATAACTCATTTTCCAACTTACTCGTTTTCCGTCTTCAAGTTCAGGAAAATCCTCTGCCTTGGATATGCGAATATCCTCAAACGTCTTTGATAAGTCATCAATTTTTTCCGATACACCCGCGAATTCAAAAACCGGAGCTTTATTTAGCAAACCTGTCTTGGTTTCCTCAGCCTTGTCGGTTTCCACTCTGTCGATTTCAGTTTCAAACGGATTTGAATTATCCTGTTCATCATTCTTATTCGGCTTTTCTTGCTCATTTGATGTACTCGCATTACCATCATCCACCTTTTCTGATTTTTTTGTTTCTGTAATTTTAGGTTCGTCCGCTTTCGACGGAGCAACCGGTTCTGTTACTACATTTTCAAAAGGATTATCTGTATCCTCAATCTCTTGGAACGAATCCGATGCTCCCTGCATATCAGCAAATGGGTCCGTACCGCTGTTCATATCACCAAACGGATCACTTCCGTCGAATCCGCCCAAATCAATATCACTTTGCAATAACTCTTCCATATTCTTTTTGTTTTCTGTACTCATAATTGTTTCCTCCTTAAATTTTTGTTGTTTATTTACTTACGTTTCATTATCCCGAAATTCAAGCCGCCTCCTTTTCAAACGTGTTTAGACACACATTTTTATATAGGTTTCTATGTAAAAGCCTTCTCTTTTTTACAGATTGGCTGAATTTCTTACATACGGTTTCGCATACATCCACACTCTCATCTGCGATTACATCGCCAAGTGTCATACCGCTATTGCCGAGCTGATAATCCAAACTAAGTATCTCTACCTTTTCGTCTCTGCGTTTTTTCTTCGCAAAATAGTTGCTTACGGCTGAACGCATAGCATACTCCGCAATCGTAGAAAATTTATACTTCTGCAAATCTTCACGTTCATCATACTGCTGCACCGCTTTTAAAAATCTGAATATCACTACATCATAAAATTCGTCCATAGGCAATCCCCTATAACGCAAAAAATTCTCCAATACATAGTGATTGTCAGCTGCAAACTGTCTTTGCTTTTCCGTTAGTTTCTTGTCCTTCATTTTTTTGTCCTCCTTAAATCTTTTTAATTTTGTGTATGAAAAAAACACAATGCAATGCTGAAAAACAGCAATACAATTGTGTTTTGTTTCCTAATATTAAATTATTTTTATTCGTAATACATAGAAGTCACAGACGCACTATCCCTATGGATAGAACTCTCATAACCACTTAACTACAACCATTTTAACTACAACCATTTATGATTATATTGTATATTGAAAAATTTATCTTTTCAAGACCAAGTGCAAAAAAATACGCAAGAAATTTTATATAAAAAAACAAGCAACATATCACATAATTCTGCTATGTTGCTTGTTCAAAATTGTAATTCTGTTTTATAAAGCTGAAACTTTAAATATATTATGCTTTTGGAGATGTCTGTTTCAAAAGCTCCTCATACTTTGCATAGTCGTCTTTGTTTACGTTCAAAAATTCCATTGCCTGCTCTGCTGTCATTTTTAATTTATCCATCACACTGCAAATAGCTTTTAAAGTAGCTTTTTCTTCGCCTTCTACACGACCTTCTGCAAGGCTTTCTTCAATTATACCTTTACTTAAATTACACATATCTGATACCTCCTTGTCAAACGTCTGAGTCATTTTAATATCAAATTCATTTTGTAAAATATGTTTCTTTGTTTCCGACTCCATCTTTGATGATAACAAAGTTTCCAATAACCTCAGCACATTGTTTTCTTTGCTATTAGAACCAAGACATATCATTACCGCTGTCATTAAATCATAGTTTTGTATAGGCTCTTTTACATTGCCTATTACATTTCTTTCTTTTAATGAATAGCTTGTAATACTATCCTCTCTATTCTTCGGTGGTCTTGCACAAACCCATATTGAATATACTTTCTTTATAGCTGCGTACTGTGACTTAGTAAATTCCACTCCATATTGTGCGGAAATCATTCTGCTGCAATAGTATATTCCACGTTTTATTAAAGGATACCCCGGATAAAAGTCATTTTGAGCTTCTACATTTATTATTAACTGAATTAGTTCTCCAGATACAGGAGCAGATGCCATAAACCTAATATCATATGTAACAGTTCCTTCTGTAAGAGTTGTATCTTCGTTTGATAAACCTCGTATTGATACATTTGTTTCATCCGGATTTACCGCAACCTCCGCAATCTGAGGCTCGCTTTCAATATATTTCTCAACTATATCACGTATATCACAGTTTCGGTATTCTTCTACACAATCTTTTAATATCCATGCAAGTATTGATTTATTGGCTAATAATCGTTTGCAAGCTGCATCCACGGCAGCACCTTTGCCCGCACCGGATATATTTTTGGCAAGAGTATTTTCATGTTCCATAAATCTTCACCTCCGCTTATATCTATATTAGCCACGTGCAAAGCTCTAAAAACATAGAGTTTATGCAATTTTACGGATGTGGCAAATCCGTTTTGTCACTATAAATTTAATATTTAATGTATAGAAAAAACCACTCTGATTTGGTATAATATAGTTGAAATCAAAATCCCACAAAGGAGAGTGGTTTTTATCTATCGTCAAGAAATTTTAAAAGACATCAGTCTTTTCACTTCACAACCAAAAGCTAAATTTTACGATGAACTATTCATTAATTTAGATTTAAGCTGTATTCCGGCTCAAAACTCAAAATTCGGTCGTGCAAGTTATAGCAATCATTCTATGATTTGTGCCTTTATCGTTATGAAATGCGAAGGTTTCTCTCAAATTTCGGACTTACACGATTATCTGTCAAACAACTTAATTATTGCCCATTACTGTGGCTTTGACATTTCTCATGAATTACCTTCTTATGCAAAATTCACACGCTTTATCCGTGAATTTGATAACGATATACTTCAAACTGTTATGCAATCACAGGTCTTGAAAGCTGCCGATTTATCTTTGATTGATTCATCTTTTATCGCTTTGGATGCTACTCCTGTTAAGGCTAATGTTTCAAACAACAATCCCAAGTCCTTTAAAAAGAATAAGTTCTCCAAAGCCTCTCCTCCAAAGTCTGATAAAGATTGCAGGCTTGGTGTTCAAACTGCTTCAAATCAGCATAACGAAAAGAATTATGAATTCTATTGGGGTTACAAAAATCATATTCTTGTCGACTGCATATCGGGCTTACCCGTTTGTGAATTAACAACCGGTGCCAATGTTTCCGACAGTTCTGTAACACTCGAAATACTCAAAAGAGCAAATTCTTATCTTCCTATGTCTGAATGCTCATTTTTAGCTGATAAAGCCTATGATGTTAAGGCTATTTACAACACTGTGCATGACACATACAATGGCGATTGCTTTATTGCCTTAAACAAACGAAATACCAAAAGCCCTAAAAAGTTACCGTCAGGGAATATCATTTGCGAAGCAGGACTCGCAATGCATAAAGACGGCAAGTTTTCAGATAGCGGTCGAACACGTCAGAAATACTGCTGTCCGTTGAAACGCTCTAAAAATGGCAATTGCCCTTGTAATCACAAATGTTGGAATAATGGCAAGAAAAATCGCGGTTGTACTAAATACATAACTCTTCCCGATGATTACAGGCTTTCTATCGATAGAAGCTCAATAGCCTTTAAATCCGTTTATGCTCTCAGAACCGAAGCCGAAAGATACAATTCACGATTTAAGCAAGCAGGCTGTGAAAGAGTTTTTGTTCGTAATGGCAATTCTGTAAAAAATCTTAATACAATTGCTCATATATCACTTTTATCGATTGCAATTGCCGCCGTTATTACTAAGAAAGACGTTTCTTATCGCAGCGTAAAAACTTTAAAACGACTTAGCTGACAATGTTTAAAACCAAATATTTTTGTTCCTTGCCGTTAGGTTTGTTTGCTATGCACTTTTTTAACTATTATTCGCTTTTGTTGCTTCGCTTAGCTTTATTTATGATTTATTTACTTTTTATTTCTTGTGTTTTGCACCTCTCTAATCTATATCATATCATAATAAACTAATAAATTCAAGATGTTATTGCTTTGACTTTCAAACTGTTTTTCCCATATAAGCAAGTATTAACTTTACTTATAATCATTATCTAAGTGTATACTATGTTACTTGTTTTAAAGTGTAAATTCACTTTAAATACGTTCTGATTTTGGAGTTTGTTTCAAAAGTTCCTCATACTTTGTATAGTCATCCTTGCTGACTTCCAGAATCTCCATTGCCTGTTCTGTTGTCATTTTAAATTTATCCATCACATTGCGAATAGCATCTAAAGAAACCTTTGCAAAACCTTCTGCAAAACCTTCTGCAAAGCTTTCTTCAGTTATGCCTTTACTTAAATTACACATATCTGATACCTCTTTATCAAGCACTGAATTATTTTAATTTATAAATATATTGTATATAAAAAATTCTGTTATTTCAAGACTAACTACAAAAAAATAAGTGATATAACGAAATTGAATCGTCATATCACTTATCCTATTCCGTTGTTAAATGCTTGTTTATAATATCCATTATTTCATTTAATCGGCTTTCTCCTATACCCTTAACCTTACCGATGTCAGTTCTTAATGCGTCAACATCAACATTTACAACATTTACACTTTCCGCACCTACCGCATACATTTCATTTAAAAACGCTTCCATGTTTTTGCGGTCCATTGCTTTGATTTTCTTATACAATGCTCTATCCAAAACTTCTTTCTGTGCCACAATATTCACCTCCATCCTTTATTCTTATTGATTGTACTATATTTCATATAAAAATTCAATATACTTGCAACAAAAAATAAGTGATACAACAAATTATATCGTCGTACCACTTATTAACACATTTCAGTTTATTTCATATTTGCTTATTGCTAATTAATATAATCAGCTCCAGTACCACCAAAGTAAATGTGGTCTGAATATCAAAGTCAGCACCATTATATAAAACCATACCGACATGCCTATTTTCAAATACAGACCTATCGGAACGTCATCGCACTGCACTTTATTTTTAGCAATTAGCCATACTCTATACTCGTGTATGTATTTTTTCACATCTAATATAAAATTCATAACCGTCAACAAAAATAATATCTTATAAAACATAATTTTTCCTCCCTATATAATATTAGCTTTCCTATGTTCTTATCTTCTGTTTTTCATAATATCAACTGCAATATCATCTTTGCAAAGTTCGCTTGTTCTGTAAATTTTCTTTGCAAACTTTTCAAGTGAAAACGACATATTTTCCCCTTCATCAAGAAGAATACCTGTAATGCTGAATTTATGCTTGGACTGCATTTCTTTAACATACTTTTCGCATTCATCGGAAAGATTGCATATACCGTCAGTTATAAACACAATATCGGCATTATTCCACTTTTCATCTTGTATCAAGCTTATTGCCTTTTTAATTGGTTTTTCAAAATCAGTCGAACCTTTAAGGAATGTTTCAGATGCCTCCATCATTCGTTTTTGCATATCCGAATCGTCTGCACGAAATATATCCGTTTTTATTTTATCAGAGAAATGTATAAGTGCAAAATTACGCTTATTTTCGTGACATATATGTAAAAGTACCATTGCCACAGCCATTCCCCACGCTTGATTCACTCCGTAGGTTGAGCTTGACTCATCAAGGCATACAATTATATCACCTTTGCCTTTGCATATAGGCTCACGTCGGCGATACTGTTTCAGTCGCTTATTTTGATACTTACGAATAAAAACAGGTATAAGCTTTCTGTCAGACAATAGCGATAATTCCGAAGTCAGTGCCTTTGATATGTTATTACCCATTGTAATATCATACTTTTCACCACGTCCAAACACATATCCGTTTTTATTTTTACCGAAATATATGTCTTTGTATTTACCAAGAAATTTAGCAACATACATTAACTTTTCGGATTTTGATACACGTTCAATAAGTTTCTTATTAACCTCGTTTTTCGGCATATTGTCATTGTAATTTCCCCAACTTAAAATTACAAACTTTACTGTTTCAGCACTGTCAACAGCTTTTGACAATGCCACTGCAACAGCCTCTTGTATTTTCCTGCGATTCATATTTGCTGCTCTGTCAGCTTGTTTTTCAAGATAAGAATATTGCTCACGCTTACTTTCCAGTTTATTTGCAATACTTACTGTCTTTTTCTCAGATACCGATTGCGATTGCAGTTTCTGTTTCAACTCAGCAAGAAGTTCGGAACATTGTTCTGCCATTTGCTCCATAGTATTTATCCTGTCTTCACCGCCGGATAATGATTTCATCATATCTTTAAGATTCGGCATAAGTTCTCTCATGAACACTATCGTTGCCTCTAACGCAGGGATTTCATATCCCTCACATACAGATTTTTTCGTAGCATATTCTTCTTGTGTCATGAGCTTAGTCAATATGACCTTATTTACGTTCTTAGCCGCAGGACTTAAATCCTTGTCATCAAGCATTTTAGGTGTAATCGTATAAAATGCTTGAAATACGTCATTTATTAATTGCTTAATTAATGAAAGAATTGGTCTGCCTTCTTCTTCAAGCTGCTTTATCTCCGGCGTTTTATTTCTTATATCTCGAAAAATCTCACGTTCCAATCGTGTAGATTTCAATACTCTATCAGAATATCCTATGTCTTTGGTTTCTGATAAAATATCCGAATTTAATATATCTCTTATTGATTTAAAACTCATAATTTTTTCTCCCTTACACCAATTCCGATAAATTCACACCGATAAATTTTGCATTTCGTTCACAGTCTACGATTTGAGTATAACGCTCTATAAATTTCTGAAATGCTACCGAAAGATTATCCACACGCTCTGCTACATCTTCAATCTGCTTTGTTTCTTCATTCCATCTGCTGCATATATAAATTTCATTACCGTCAGCGTCAGTTTCAATATTCCCGTTCAAATGATAAAATCTATTCAATCCCATTCTTTTGTTCAATTCATCATCATATATCAATCCATATACTACTTTTATTTCTTTTTTCATAATACTTTAATTTCCTTTCATTAAAATTGCAAAAAAGGAGAAGTTTCAACTTCCCCTTTTCTGCTTAATTGTTATTTAAAACGGCCATTCTTGGTCATTACCAAAACCACCAAAGTTATCATCAAATCCTTCGGCATTGTTGAAATCATCATCTGGGAATACATCCGGCATACTTTGTGGCTCATTCTTTGTCGAACGAGGTGCTGTACTGGTCTGTCCGTCCTGCTTTGATACAGAATCGGCAAAGCCGACATCTCGTGCCACAATCTCAAAGCCGTAATGCTTTACTCCGTCTTTTTCCCATTCTGTAGTCTGCAATCTGCCCGATACATACACTTGTTTTCCTTTTCGGAAGTTACGTCCGATAAAATCTGCCGTTCCCCTCCATGCAACAACGGGTATAAAATCTGCCTGCGGTTTGCTATCTCCATACTTCGGTCTGTTTACCGCAAGTATAAATCTAACTACTGAATTCTGATCTTTGCCTACTAATTTAATTTCAGGGTCTTTGGTTAGCCTGCCTATTAATGCAATTTGATTTAACATATTTTCTTCTCCTTTTCATCGTACATCTTTAATATTTTGTTATAAATTTCAACGCTGTTATTGTTCGTTTCTTCAATCAAGCGTAACACTGCCGCACTCTGTTTTTTTCTATATTCATTTCTCAGCACGGCTCGTTGCTCGCAACATTGCTTATACAAATCCAATAACAGCGGAAATACCATTTTACTATCCTGCTTGTCATAATAAGATAAATCCATACTTTCATCTCCAAAACTATATCTGTTGAGCATATGTTTCACTAAGCGGAACAATCGTAAAATTCTTCTTTTCGTACACTTTTTTACTTATACTTTCAAGCTGCGTACAAGCGTCTTCAATCTTATTTCGGTCATCCTCAGATGTACATTCAATATTCTGCAAATCCGCATAAACCCTTATAAGTTCATTACGCACCTTTCCAAACGCACGATTATTCTCACTGTTTGCCATAAAGTCTTCAAATGCCTCATCAGCCATTGCAATCAAATCATCAATACGTTTTTTTATCGGATTATCGCATATTTCTTTCAACACATCGGATATTGTTTCGATTTCAGAAGGTGTTGTCCAAAAATAGTTTTTAAGAATCATTAAATCCTCAACCGATACCGTATCACTTTCTCTGATATATGCTGTCGCCTGAACAATAGGTGTATAATTAAAAAATTTACGGTCTGAAATATGTATATCTTTTCTTCTCAACGCACATAAAATATCATCCATAATTTCATTTATACTGTTAGGCACTTTGACAAGCTTAACTTCATTCTGCATTGCATAAAGTTCATTTAATGTAATCATTGTATTATTACTCTTTAATGCAGATTGTTGTTTTTGTTTCAATATAGATTGACGGTTATCTTTTTCTTTTACATACTCCGTTACAATTTTCAAGTCAAAACGGTCATAAAGAGGTTTTAAAATTTCATTTTCCGGTTCAGAAAAATCGGGAATTTCGTTACTTGCCGCAAAGAATGAGATTGTAGGTATTTTCATCGTCTGACCTTCATTTGTATATACCCTTTCATTTAAGGCTGTAAGCAATGAATTTAAAATACCGTCATTACTCTTGAATATCTCGTCAAGGAAGACTATATGACTATCCGGTATTTTACCTGTTGTAATGACCTTCGGTTCAATCTCTTTAATTGCACAAATAATTTCTTTTATATCTCCAAGTTCTTTAACAAGTCGCTGAGCTTTTTCAAGGCTTTCTGTTTTCCCGTCTATTTCATACTGTGCATACGCTTTCTTAACTTCATTAAGCTTAACACTATATGAAACATCTTTTGAAAGTTCATTCGACGGCATGTTACCCGGAATTATACTTGATAAATCCAATCTGCCGAACAGTTGCTCCTCATCGGTTTGTTTTGACATAATACGTTCAAACTGTTTTGCATCGGTTATATGCTTACGGAAACCATTTATACAGTATGATTTTGCTTGACCTGTGTCACCAAGTATAAAGATGTTTTTACTTGCCAACAATGCAATCGCAATACAATGTATCATCTCGTCACGTTCTGCCGCCTCTGCTGCCACTTCGCTCATTACCGCTTTAATTTTACTGTTATTCATTTATTTTTCCTCCTCTGTTTTTTATGCCGCTTTCTTTGTTTTTTTAGATTTATGTTTTACACTTCGTTTTTTACTGTTTGTAAGCATATATTCACTTACCGGATTGGAAGCATATAAAACTCCTCGCTTTGTCATATAGACATCAACATCTCCTCTGATTAATTTCAACATATCACTGAAATATTTTGCGTTATAGTAAAACTCACCACTAATCATATTTACACTCTCAATCGGAACATTCAGCGTACTTTCAGCTTCCGTACTCTCTATTGATAATTGCAGATTGTTATTTTTAAACTTCAGCAATACCGGAGCAGTATCTTCACTGACGTTAGTAATCATCGAAACAGTTTCAGCCATCGTTTTCATATCATTCGCCTTTATTTTAGCTACCAACATTTTATCAGGCATATTTAAAAGTCTGTCAATATTCATAAACGGTTCTGAAATTATGCGTGTAGAAAACAGCATATCAGATTTTATAAATACGAGCGTGTTAGCGTTCAAACCAAATTCAAGAAGGTCCTTATCTTCCACTGCATTTGCCAAATAAAAAAACGACTGTTTGGGAACTGTAACCGACATTTTACCGCCGCAATTACATTTAATTTCCGTAACAGCCATTCTGAACGCATCGCAGGCAGATGCTCGCACAGTATCAGAATATATTTCAAGATGAATTCCCGTCAGTGACGGTCTTTTTATATCAGTACCTACCGCCGCAGAAGTTTTTGAATACAAACTGCATATTCCTTTGATTTTTAATAAATCATCAGGATATGGGATATTGATTTTCGGATAATTTCTTGCACTGAGTACAGGAACATCAAATCGGCATCTTTCACTTGTTATACCAAGCAATTTTTCGTTATGCTCCAATATAATATCTTCACCGCCAAGGCGGTCTACTATGCCGAGAAACATTCGAGCGGCAACAACAAAGCTTCCGCCCTCCTCAATACTTGCATTAAATTTACGCTGTATTGTAGTTTCAAGATTTGACACCGTTATATACACAACACCTTCATCTTCATTGCATTCAATCATAAATCCCATAAGTTCCATTATGGAATTACTTTGCGGTACAACTCTTACCATAGATTTTAAATAGCTAAGTAAGATTTTTCTGTTCATCCTTGCTCTCATAATTTTATTTTCCTTTCTTCAACTCGCAATCAAATCAAATAATGAAATTTGGTCGGGATTATCATATTCAACCTTTTTGCTTTTTTTGTTACTTGAAAATGCGGCTATGGCACTGATTTCAACCGTTTTGTGTGTCTTAACCACAGGTCTGTCAACAACTGTTTCAGACTTAACATCATCAGCCGTATTTTCTTCTGTTCTTTGATGAATTATCGCCATTTTCTTAAATGCCGCAGACAAATCATCAACCTCTGATTTTATACCCATTGTAAGTTCCTTTGCCAAAAGTGTCGTCATATCTTGACATTCACTCATTGCAGCCAAGCCTTCGTCGGACAAGTTACCCTCAATTATTGTGGCAACAGTCAATTTTGATGCCATCAGCTTTAATGCACGCTCCTGCATAACGCCTTTATAATACAACATATATACATTTACGCGAGGTGCTGTCTGATTTATTCTCCACGAACGACGTGAGCTTTGTCTAAACGTAAACAGATTATATCCGATATTGTAATATATCACATTTGTAAATGCATTCAAATCCAATCCCGTTTCAACCAAAGACGGATTTGTAATAATGACATTTACACCTTCTTTTACTTTATCTTCAACCCACTTTTCACGTTTATCCGGCGGAACATTAACACGCAAAATTTCAGTCCTATATCCTTTTTCTGATAATAACTTCATTAACTTATCCTGCGTATCAATCTTAACCCAATTAGTATATATCAAAACACGTTCATTATTTTTAACTTTCGACTCCACAATGTCAAGCACTGCTAAATCCTTATCGCTTAAATCATCCGGTGTTGCAGTATCTTTCGGTACTATGATAGGCTCAAGTTCTTTACTCAATGGATTTATAATAGGATCATTACCGTATGGTTGGTCGGGATATATTGACGCTAATTGAAGATATTTCGACATAATTTTCCTTGCAACTTTTTTATCATTACGCATGACTTCTATAAGCGTATTTTCTATACGTTTATATTCTTCCATAACTGTAGGATGTAACGATAACTCAATCGGTATTTCCTCATAATCCGGCAATTCCTTACCCATATCATTAAGAGATAAGAATACCGCCGATTCAATAAGAAACCTTGAATAGACAATAGGTGATACTCCCGGCAGCTGCCGTTCTCGAAGTTTACGTTTCTTACATCTGCTATTGTTGTTATACTCACTGTCACTACATTCAAAAATTTCTTCGGTAACTCCATATTCGTCATTAAAAGCTCCCGGATTGTTATATGCCTTATTATCCTCAATCATAAGGTTAGGTGCAATTCGATATAGAAGATAAAAAATACCGCTTGAATATCCGTTTACCAGTGTTGCCGTCATACCGATTACTTTCTTACTGCAACCGACAAGATTAGCCATAGCATTACCTTGACCGCTTTCGCCCTTATACTGATGTAATTCATCACATATTGTGCCGTCAACCTTTATATGACCTGCTATATATTCGCTTAACGAATATCGCCTATATCCACCAATCGCAGTAAATATCATTGTCGGATTATCTATTACAGCCTGTATCTTTTCCGCAATTTTATTTGTTTTGCCGTTTCCTTGATGCTCCAATGCTTTATCACGGTATATATATCCGTAATTACCTATCTTAACCCACTTATTATGATACAACGAATAATCATAAGGATTATATGCTGTCCATAAGTTAGCACCGCAATGTCGGCATTTATGATTTTTGTCTGTTTCTTTCATAAAAAAGAATTGGTCTGCATTCACTAAATATTTTCCGCAATCATCCGATATTTCCATTTCTACTACATTGCCGCAATCTGGACATATATAACCCCTTTTATGTATTGAATATGATACCGCAGGACGTTTCATATACCCATCTCTTGCACGTTCTTTTGACAGAATAGCATATACCGTCATATTGTTTTCTTCGTAATCCTTATATATCGCATTTAATTCAGTGATATTATGGATAACTGTCGCTTTTGTATTGGGTAATGTTTCATAAATTTCACGCACCCATTTTTTTGTAACATGAGATGGTGAAAGTACCACATTAAAGCTCTTTTTTCTGTTCTGATATGCCGCCAATGCTGCCGAGCCGATTTTGGTTTTGCCACTACCGCATTCCGCTATTATCATAGCCACTTTTGCCTTTTCAAGCCGACGTTTGACTGATTCGGCAACTGCAAGTTGCGCCGGATATAATTCATATCCCGTATGACTTTTCAGATACTTATTTATATCTTTCAGCATAGGACATATATCCTCTTTTGTCGGATCATATAACGGCAAAAACGAATCTTTAATACGTTCCGCAATTACTGTACCGTACTCATTCAAATACTGTGATACCGAATTTATGTTCTTAAAATTATTTTTTGATAAATCTGCACTCGGTATTGATATTTTACCTTGAGCAAGACCTTGATTTACAATATCAATAACGTCTTGTTCATCATTTCGCATATATAGCATATACGCATCAAAATTTTGTTCTATTGATAACACCTCAAGCGGTATAAGGATTCTCCTTTCAATAAATGCGTCTATGATAAAATCCTTAAATTCAGGAATAAGCGGCACTGAAATCTTTTGGTCTATTTCATCGAATAGTGCCTGCCTGTCATTTTGTCTGCAAAAAATATATTTCCTTTGTTTTATATTCTCCTTTCCGTTTTGCTCACCTTCTGATACATTGTTCTTTTCGTCATCTAACATAATCATCATTGATTCGGCATAAACACCGTCGTGTGATAATTTTTTTCGATAACGCTTTCTCTCGGAATAAATGACGACTCTGTTCTGCTCAATTTCAGTTTCAACCGAAATTCCACCATTTATTGCGTCACTCATACCTCTCACTTGTTCCGGATAACCTCCAAACCGAACAGCCGTCAAAATACGCTTGTTATTTTCACGCAGATACACTATCGTATCAGCATAACATTTAAGCGATATTCCGTTATCTGCATCACGATAGCTTATCGGTACTAATTGAGGTAGTTTCCTCATTTTTCTTTTCCTCCTTCTTTAAATTTTTGTATGAAAAAAACACAATTCTACGCAAATAGCATATCATTGTGTTTTGTTTCCTAATATTAATTTTTTAATTCGTAGTATATAAAGGTTAAAGACGCACTACCCCTACGGATAGGACTTTCATAACCACTTAACTACAACCATTTTAACTACAACCGTTTATGATTATATTGTATATTGAAGAATCTACCTTTTCAAGACCAAGTGCAAAAAAATAAATTAGTTTATAGTTTTAAATATAATTTATATATTTCCTCAATCACTTAATACGATATTCGCATACTATAAAAATATGCGAATATTATTTTACCACACACTTCACCAATATAGCCAAAGCTATTAATATAATAGGCAAATAAAAAGGCCATAATGTTTTAGTAAACATTATTCTTATTATAGAAGGTTCTTTCTTTGATGTCCCATCTTCATTTAATAACCACATTTCCTTTTTATATGGATTTAGATCATAACAAAAATCCAAGGTTTCTTTCCTTTTTTTTATAACACAGTCATATTTCCATCTATATAATTTTTCTGTTCTAAGATAAAAAGCATCCAAAATCCAAAATACTCCTGTCAGTCCAATAATTATCATGCAAACAAATTTAATGTCAACGTTTTCAGACAATAGTGCTATAATTGCGATTATCAACGCTATTAACCAACCTTTAACACTAAAAGAATTCTGTCCCATTCTCGTAATGCAATTTTGTATCAAATCTATTTCCTTTTCTAAAATCTTTTCATTATTCATAAAATTTTTCCTCATTCTTCGTAATTCTATATAGAGTATCTAATGCATGTTCTTCTGAATTCTTATTTCTTTTCCAGTCCAAAAATATAGAACTATCAACCTCTCTAAAATTTTCCATTTCTATCTGATGCGTAATTAATACACTTTCATTCAATTTTGATGCATGTTCAAGACTTCGTTTTTCATAACCGTATCTTTCTGGTATTTTTTTTCTCAAAGTATTTGCCATAACAATTTCACTATATATCCATGGAGATATAGTTTGATCTGGCTTTCCTATTTTATCTAGTGGTATTACAGAATTTTCTGTGTTAATAAACCATAAACATTCTGTTTTATCAAGCATATGATTTAATGCGGAATTTAACATCAAATATAAATGACTTGCAAAGTAATTTGCTTTACGATAACCATAAGTTTGATGTTTATACTCGCGTTTAATAATATTATATCTATTGTTAAGCTCATCTAAATATTCTTCTACATAATCCCAAACACAAGAGTCCACAAATACCGTTAATCCCATTTCTTTATATAACCATTCTGAAATCGCAATAGCTAAATTTTTATCTATATGAGAATGGGAAATAAACACATCTGCTTCTATTTCTTTAAACAAAATTTTTTCTAATTTGTTTCCGTCAATATAATTTTTTTGATAGTTTATACAAGAATCCAATTTTTCCTTTATTTTTTTCTTATATTCAGTAAAGTTATTCTCCTGACCACATTCATAATAATTACCAATAATATCTTTATCATCGGTAACATCTACTTTAAATTTCATGTACATAATAATCATTTGTATTATATATAATCATATATATATCAATACTCTCCCTTCCCGAAAAAATCTGTGATATACACAATATAGACCTTTGTAGCAATCTATATCTTTAAATATTCACTTTGTTTTTGTTCTATAGTTAACATAAATAACCGGCGTATAGCCTGCCAGTCTAACCTCCTTCTTCCATTGATCAATTCGATTTTTTAGCATTAACATATCTAGAGAAGTCAAATCCACCTTATCACCATGTATAGTCAAATGTTTCTTTTTTTCTAATATAAACCATAAACCAACACGTGAAATCGGAGGCATATCCGTAATTTCTTTATGTTTATATTTTTTTAGTGCTGTTATAGATTGATCAATTGCATAACATAAATCACCAGAAGATTTACCAATTTTTACAGCAAACATTGTTTTACTTTCTATTTCATACAAATCCATTTTTTCAAAACCGGAACTTGTATCTTTCCTATCATAACATTTGAAATTTCCATCTTCTTCTCTTATTGAATTATAACATCGTTCGGCATAATATTTTTTCTTTAACTTGTCTTTTATGTAATCCTCTGATTTGCCTTCATATTCTTCATCGTTTTTTTCGACTTCATATTTATCATTTATAAAGCGATTATGTATTAAATCATTAAAGTCAAATTTAGCATTATAAATTGCATCAATTTCACTAATAGAATCATTAAGATATGTTAAATAATCGTGATTAAACATATACCATTTTGTTTTTGTATAAATACACTTGTACTCCTCATCTGTGTACTCAATAACATTTTTTAATGGTAATTGGACCACTGAATCTCCATCCTTGTAAAGCCTAATTTTAATTTTGTTTACTTTTTCTATGGAATTTATATTGTTTTCTATACAAAATGATTTTATTACATCCATAGATAAATTATCATATTTTTTAGATGCATTTTTATAATATATTAGTTCAAATTCATTATCATTTCCGTTAAATACTTCTGAAGCTCCTATTATATCTATTTCAGGAACCGACAGCAAATTACATTTACTATCACCTAATACGTTTGATTGTATCGCTTTATTAAGACTTTCATTAAGTTTTTTTATTGATTCTTCGTTTTTAACCTCCTTAAACAACGGAATTTTGTATTTTACATCATTGTCTGAAATTTCTAAAATTTTTTCAACATATAAAATAATATTAATAATCCCATCAATATTTGCCTTGTCAGTATTAAATCGAATAGAGTTACCTATTTCTAAAGCAGGTTTAAATAAATCAAAATTCTCATCAAGTTTTGCATTTACCTTTAATTTAGCAAACGATTCACCACTATTGAAATCAAATTCATTATAATCAACATATGTATTAATCATTTTGCTACGTTTTGAATTAGGCGATGTTAAAGTGGTCGTTTTAATATTAGTATATTCCATACGAGCCGCAAACTTAAAGCCAAAATCTCTATCACAATACTTATCGACTTTAAAAAATGAACTACCGAATGTAGCCGCATATATATCTTCTCTTTCATCACATACCTTTTCTATAAATAAAATAGCCCTTGGTGATTTGTATACATAAAGTGGAGATTCATCAAATTCATTCAACAACCAATTCCAAGATATTTCATCATTACTTTTCTTTGCTTCGCATAAATATAAAGTAAACTTAAATTCACACGTGTCTTTATCAATCTTTTTATTTGGTTTTGCCAAATAGTTACTACTTTTTAAATCATCAAGAAAATCATCTACTTTATTAAAATTCATTTTATATAAATTTATGCATGCCATATTATTTTATCCTTTCTATAATATAAGTGACTTAATTTCATTTTAGTAAATATAATTATTGTACTTAAATAGGTTACTTTTGTACATCAAAGTTTATTATGTTTATATAATATTTTAAAATATTCAGAGTAATATCAACTAACTTTCTCTAATGCTTCCATTCTCAAAAAAACTGAAATCAGCATGTTTTATTAAAGTCCATCATTTTCTATAGAAACTAATAGCAAAAATATTTTTTTGCTATTAGTTTCTACTGCCATATTATCATCAAACTTTTATATATCTTTTATTATTGCCGTTCTGCTATCGGCATCCCAATCTACGTCATATCCCATATTTTCCGAAAGGAAGCGTAGCGGTACCATTGTTTTGCCGTTTACGAGTCTTGCAGGCACATCCATTTTAGCGGGTTTATTATTTATTCTTGCGTTGACGTTATCTATTGAAAATGTTACTGCCTTATTATCAAGCGTTGCGGTTGCTGTCTGTGTTTCCTGATTCCATTCAACATCTGCACCCATCTGCTCAAATAAGAAACGCATAGGTACAAGCATACTGCCGTTTTCTATTACAGGTGGGGTTTCAAAACCGAGTATATTGTCTTTTAACCTTACATATGGAGCATTTTTTATTTCATTAAGTTTACTATATACTTCACCAGTAGGTATGATCAGATAATATTTCAAATTCTCATAATTTAAAATAATTTTATCATCATACTCATAAACTTCACCCAAGACATTTACCTGATTTTCATTAAATGCCTCGGTTGCTTCCTCTGGAATATTTATCGGAACAAAATATACAAAATCGTTTGTCAAGTATATATTGCTTAAAAAATGTTTTCCTTGAACAATTCCTCCTACAAGAAACCAATCTCCAAGTTTGATTTGTGCATTATTAAGTTTATATTCTTCGTTGTTTTCATACGCAACATTTACAGGATTTTTTTCAAAAAGTGATATTTTATCACCAAGAATGCTTACACGGCTATTAGATACTGGGATATCTTCCTCGCACTTTTCCCAATTTATCATATCAGTAGATTTTACTGTTACCCATTCTATTTTCTCTCTTGAACTATTTCTGTTAATATACGGATTGTAACTTCTTTCAAAATGATAGCTCCCATTTTCAAAAACCTCTTCAAGTTTTTCAGCGTATTCACAATAAATTACACCATTACAGTAACCAACATCATACACACATACGCCTCCTCCAAAATTCTCCTCATGCAGAAGATTCATTTGTTTATCATAGATTAATAAGGTTGTAAATGGAACGTATGCGCCGCCACTTATCGCAGCTCTATTTGTATATTCATGAGCAATATAATAATTATCCGTAATAATATAATTCTTATCAAATATCTCTGATAAACTTTCATCATACGGCACCGGATTTGTTTTAAAACCTTTATAAATATATGGAATTCCATTAACATTGAATATTTTTGCATAGAAAAAATTATCTGCCGTATCTATCCTCGTTTCTTCTATTTTCGGTGCGTTACCGCGTATAAATTCCGTGTCCGCAAATGCTTCTACTTGAAATATACAAATAAATATTGTTATTAAAAGAATTATTTTCCTCATAAAACCTCACCTCACAATTATTATTGAATTCTAAACCAATTTTCGCATGTAGCCGATGCTCCCGCTAATTCTGTTGATTCTATAACTATATTAGCTGTTTCATTGGGAGCCATTTGAATAGTATATATATCATCTTCATAGTGATTATCGCTATCAAATGCATTAGAATTTATAGGCAATAAATTACCATTTGAATAACAATTAATACGATAACGTCTATTAATTGCAGCATGATAAACAAACTGCCTTTCAGTGTCACTTAAATTATGTATCACTATATTATACTTGAATGTTACTCCATAGCCCTGCATATTTGTTTCTCCAAGAAAATTCTCAAAATCTTTTGCGGATTTTTTTAAATTTTCGCTTAATGCATCTCCATATGAATCATAATTAGTATTAGCAAGAATATTGAACCACTGATTATTAAATTCTTCGTTTGTTTCCCATGTAGTTTTTTGTGCGACAGCATAGGGTCCGACTTTTACAACCTCTGGTATTATATACGGATTTACCTTTGGTGAATGATATGTATCGAAAAAAAGTCCGCTATACTTTTCTTCACCCGTATCTAAGCTATAATAAGCATCATATGCGAGTCCTAACGAGCTACTTATTGGAACACGGTCCTTACATAAATAATATAAAGGCGATGCGTTTGTTATAAAAGAACTTGTAACGTTTCCATTATTCGGAATAATGGTATCGGTTTTAAAGGTTAACTTAGTGTCATATGCTACTGTATCATCAATGTAATATTCTAAAACGTCGGATTCTACCACTTTACCAAACTCACCTTTGCCCTTAATCATGCCTGTTGCTTCATCATATGTTGGTTTTGCTTGATTTAGGTCAAATACATTATCAAAATCACTACTGTCTGCCATAGCCATTGTGGCAAAATTAACAGTTCCTCCTGTAACTTCAAATTCCATCATTAAATACATAAATCCCATATCATCATTATCTGAAATTACAATATTATCAGGCATTTTATTAATGTCCGTCAACCAAACATTCTTCCCTTGTTTTAAATCACTCGTTATATTTTTTGATATGATTTGACTTGGGTCTGTAGAATTGAATCTTTCTTCTGCCTTATAAAATTGTGACCATCCATCTCTTTGTGCATAAGTTAAACCAATTCTATTAATTTTAACTTCTCCAACACCTTGGTATCCGTAAAAGACGCCATTATAATATAATACATTTTCGTCACCTAAGCAAGCAATTAAATCTGCTTCTTTAACATTCCCATTTTCATCTTTTGCCGGTCTTTGCTTATGATGATAAGAAAAAACAATATACGTCCCCGGTGCCAATGATTTAAAGCAAGATATTGTTTTGGTCTTATCCGTACCGCTCAACATATTTTCCCATTTTAATGATTCAGGTGAGTCAACAAAAATATAATAATTGGGATTGCCGTTCTTATCCAAAGTTTTTTGATTAAAACAAACATCTTGCGCAGCGTTTATTTTTTCAACCCTTAGACCAACTGTAGGCACACCTTCTCTGATGATGATTACACGATATTCACCTGCACCCTCAACATAATACGCATCATGTCCATCTAATCCATTCTCATATTTACCACATAATTGATTATCTTTTTTTACTGTTAAAGATACGTTCTCTTCTTCCAAAAGCTCACCATATGTTCCTATATAATATCTATTGTTATCTCCTTCAGGTATTTTAATAATATATTCTCTATGATTATATACATCAAACATTATATCATTCAAATCCACCCCATCTGAATTAAGGTCAATTGTTTCCGGTTCAATCTCTTCACCAATTACATTAGCTTCAATTATGGGTAGATTTTCATCCATATCAAACAGGCATTTGATAAGCATTGTACATATTTGTGCTCGGGTCAAATTATCGTTGATGCCCATATTTGAGCTATCATATCCATTCATAACACCACTCATATATAATTTATATACAGCTTTTCCTGCATCTGTAGTATTATCAATCCCCAAGCCTTTAAACATAGTGCTTCTATAATTTTCTATATTATCAACATTATCATATAACAATGTTGGTACATTCACCTTGTCACGATTATCATAAAAAATCTGACAAATATATTTCGCTGCTTGTCCTCGGTTAACCGTTGCATCTCCAATGTTTTTTATCTCATCAAGATTATTTTCTATCTCTATCAATCCCAATTCTTCTGCTTTTAGCATATATGGATATGCCCAATAATCTGTAGTATTTCCTTCAATATCAATGCCACTAATTTTAGCCGTTTCAAATATCATTCTAAATAGCTGTGCCAAAGTCACTTTTTTGTCAGGTTCAAATTTATTCTCGTCGGTACCTGAAACAATTTCAAGATTTGTAGCCTGAAATACATAATCATGCGCCCAATGACTTACATCTATATCACTGTAATATCGCGTATAATAAACCTTATTTGTGCCATATACATCAGCTATACCATCTGTAAATGTAGCTAAAGAGCCTACTACAAAATTTCTTTCAGTATTTTCTCCTGTACATTGTGCTGTTACATAAAGCGTCTTATCTGTTGAATTAAAATCTATATATCCGGTTTTTCCGTCTAACGCTTCCCGTCGAATAGTATTATTTTCATTGTTACTATCATTTATTTCAAAATTATAATCGGAAGGATATTGTATTTCTATTATAATTGCTGAGCTTGTCCGAGATACTTTTTCATATAGATTCGAAGCACTATTTACTGTTGACATCAGATATTCATATGTATTAAATACTGCATCAATATCACTATATGATATATTCTTATCTTCATTATAGCTTAATGTTGTACTATTCTCTTCAATATCACTATCATACTCATATACTATTTCCCATGTTGTACCATATTTTATCACTACTGGGAAACGACGTTTCATATTCTTAGAAATGATTGATGTGATATTAGATTGTGCAATAATTTTATCATTATCTGCAAGATCAGCAAATATACCATCCCACACATTCTTAAAATCTTGCGGTAATTCTCCAAACTCTGTATTCTCTGCATGTACAAAATATCGGAGTTCATTTTCAAGATTGATATTTGCATCAGCATAACTGCTCAAATTGAACAAATCATATTCTTCATTTAAATCTGTACTATCCTGAGTTCCAATGCCTGCCTTTAGGGGAACGCATTTATACATATTAAGTATTGAAGCAATTTTCAACCCATCACTATTGTTTGAACCGTTGAATGTATGTCTTGTAGGTCTGAAATCACTCAAACCAACATACGAGGTACTATTTCCTGTATTATCTGTATATGTTTGAATTGTTGCTGCCGCCATATTAAATTCACTGAATGCAAGATACAAGTCAGACAACGCTAATCTTAAATCCAAATCCGTTGCGCACTGATATACTCCGTCAATATCTAAATCATTATCTGTACTTATATTCAATACAAACACAAACGGCATTACCCCATAGCCTCTGAGCATACCAAGCGTTTCTTCAAGTTCACCCGCATCTGACACTTCATGTGCCGCTATAATAACTACCTTATTTCGGTCAATTGATGTTTCATCAAATATATTCAGACTTTCATCAAGCATTGATGTCACATCATTTGTACCAGTGTAATCCTCATTCTGCACCTCGTTAATTGCAGTTTCTAAATCACTTGTAAAACCGTCTGTATTCGACGAAAGAACCGCATATCGAGTATTGTCAGGTGCTTGCTCTTCTATTGCCTCAAAGCTGTCCAGCCAAAGTTTATCTCCGTTTATGTCATATTCATACATAGAATATGACATATCAAATCCCATTACAACGTCAAAATCAGCAGTAGTTTCATTTTTGTCATGATTGTCCAATCCAAAAAGTGAAAATCCATTTTTTTCTTGAATTGATTTATACAATACATTTTCATCACTTAAAACATCCGTATTTATTATATTAGAATCCTCAGTAGTATTTACGTTATTCTCGGCAAACGCGGTTGTTATATTCAACAGCATACATGATAACAATATAAATGATATTATTTTTTTCATTAGTTTTGCCCCCCTGTTGCATTGTTTCCATCTAACAATATTGCTTTTCTGTCTACATATCCTCGTCCATCACCAATTCCAACAATTACTTTTACTTTTCTATCACCAGTATTTGGATCAGCATAGAATTTTACCTTACTATAATTATCACTTAATGCTCTAAACATCCCTTCTCTTGATGACCAGAAAAATACTGGTACTGATCGCTGATCACTATTATATAATCCTTCATCTACTGATAATTCATAAATCCCTTGCGTTTTATCAATAACTTTGGCTTTTACACCTAAAATTTCAGGAGTTTTTACTGTTTCTGACAAAATATTTTGTTCGTATTCAAAACCGATGTTCCTTATAGGTATATCTAAACTTGTATTATTAATTTCTGTTATGCAATCGCAGATATAAACCTTATCCGTTACAACATCTTTTATCGGTTCATATCCACCTGTAACATATATTTTACCATCCATTATATCAAAACCATAATATATTAACCCATTAATAAAATTCTTTTCCCATACGGACCATTTATTTTGTTTTGTATCATATTTTAGAATATCTACATTACCATCACTATTCACAGCTCCACAGAAAAAATCACCATTATATTCCTTACCACGCATATATTCACTCACATATGGCATAGACGATTTTTGTATCCATTCACCATCCTGATAAGCATATACACTATCTGAATATCCATCCTCAGTGATACCTCCTACTATATACAATATTTCATTATTAAAAAATGCTTGTACATCTACCATTGGTTCTGGCAAGTTTATGATAGAATCCACACTATTATTTGAACTATCAAATACTTCAATATCATCAATATAGCCACTTGAATTTCTTCCGCCAATTATATATACTTTATCGTTATGTACAATACTTGTTGCCCTACCTCTTTCTGTATGCAAATAACCTTTCGAATCCAATGATTTTAACGTGTTTTCTTTTAAATCATAATACTCCACAGCATTATAATATTTACTATCATCGTAACCTCCGAATAAATAAATTTTATTATTTACCAACGCTGCTGACACATCCTTGTTTGCATTACATTTATTTAGAGGCAATCCCCATAAATACGTTTGTTTGTTATATTTATCTATATTGTCACTCTTTGAAAATGTATCACTTAAACCACTTAATATATACATATTTTCTCCGTCATTTACACATTGATGTCTAATTCTTGGAGTGTACATATTATCATATTTAGATACATTGTGTATGTTTAGAGTATATTGAGATGATGTCATATGATAATAATAATGATTATCTGGTTGTAATGCTAGATAATATGTCCCCTTATCTAATTTGCATCTGTCATGACCCGATAACACATATATTTCTTTTTTTTCATTATTATATAATGTTCCTTTTGGGACTGTTTTTTCCCAATCCTCTCCGTTCATATGCATTTCTACTGTAAAATCATATTCTCCTGAAAATGGGACATCAAATTTCACACAATCTACATCCTTATATGATATAAAACTTTTATTAATATCTTCTTCGATATTAATTTCTACTGCATCCTCTATTGAATCTGGCAAATCATCATATACTTCTACAATTTCATACATATAGTTTCCGGCAAAAACACCTTCTATATCAAATATAGTTATCGTATATTCTTTATCCTTTTCCATATAAACAGCACCAAATTCAATTGGATAGTAGCCACCAATTAAAGTTCCCCAATTCTTTTCATCTATACTAATATTAAATCCATATCTACCTGGTGTTTTATTATTTGAATGTATTGCACCTAAAAATCTAATTTGGTAAAGACCACTTTCACTTGGTTTGAATACAAATCTATCTTGATCTCCATCTCCATTAATAGAACCATAAACATATCTTGTCCATGGATATACCTTATCATCAGGATAATCATCTTTGGCATCATCCAGGCTACGTTTAAACATCAATTTTTGATCTTCTCCATAAGTAGTTTGCCCTCCAAAAACATATATATTATTATTTGTCACTACTGCATTATGACACGCTAGACCTCTTATCAATCTTAAATCATTAAACCATTCAGGTACCCAATCAGACACAAGATTACTAGTATCGCAATCATCTCTGTACTTCACATTTGTTATCGACTCTCCGGAATTCTTTGAATCTCTTCCACCAATAATATACATAAAATTATCTATCCCAATAGCAGTATAATCATATATATGTCTTGGAACCGAATCAATCTTCACTAATCTGAATGTATCGTACTCATATATATTCCAATCATTTATAATTCTAAATCCTTTACTATTTGGTATTACTATGTTATCTACACCCAAATATTGCTCCGATCCCATATCTGTCCATTCTTGATTATTAAAATTATATTTATAGATTTTTTTTGATAGTTCACCGTTCGCTTTCCCACCAAAAATATATAATTCACCATCATATATACCTGCTGCATAACTGACATTATTATTAGGCGTTTCTATACTATTTTCCCATTTGTTTTCTATCACATCATATACATCTATATAATCAATTCCTAAACCATTTTCATCATAACCACCACAAATATAAACTTTATTATCATATAAAACGGCTGTATGCTTATATCGTCCAACGGGCATCGGCGCTTTCCTATACCAAATTTCATTTGATGTATTATAATACTCTGTTTTGTTTGTAACAACACCCGATTCTTTTCCGCCAAAAGTATATATATTATCTCCAACTGCTACACTAGACATATAACTTCGTGCGCTTGTCATTGTTCCACACGATTTCCATCCGGAAAATTCGTTGCTATCATTTGCACTATATAATGCAGTATCATCTATTTCTTTATTGTTATCAGTCTCTAACATTTCTTCGGTAATATTTTCTTCCTTAACATATAGTCTACCATCCTCGTTAGCGTTACCAAAATAATTTTTATACCACATACTATTAACATCTATATTTTCATATAAATTATCTAATTCGTTACTAGCAAAAGAAATTGTGTTTGAAAGCGCAAAAAAGATTACACAAAATATACAAATAAATTTTTTCATATCAATCATCCCCTATCTTTCTATATCAATCAAAAAGAAAAAACTCTTAGTAGAATATTTTAAATTTTCTGCCTTTATCAATACCGGTCCTGGTTTCGCATTCGGCGCTACTGTTAAAAGCCCTGTTTTTTCATCTATTGATATACCTGTTTTATTTTTTGATATGGACCATTTTACATCATCTACAATAAATTCTGTATTATTATCGTCAACCGCTTTTACTTTATATAAATATGTTGAATTAGTATTTGTAATTTTAGGATAAACTTCACCTTCAACTCCAATTTTTTTCACTTCAACTTCTTCAATCCTTACATTATCAACGCATAACTTACTTGATGATGAAAATGCAAAATAATTAATATATTGACACTCTCCGTAAAAATCTACATTTTCTACTTTAGTTAAAACCGACTGCGCTTGTCTATCTATTACGTATATACTATATTTATTGGTTTTTATATCTAATACCATTCTTATAGTATACCACTTTGAAACATCAGATAATTTAATCCAATTACCATTACTATCATTCATTTTTTCATATTTTCCATTTGTGAAATACTCTAAATATCCCAGTCTTTTTCTTAACCTGCCTGCCATAGTAAATCCAGATGCTGAAACATCTCTGGATTCCCTAACCTGAATTTCTGAATCACCGCTATCAAATTTTATATCAGCAGAACAATAGAGCCTCCTTGTAGAATATATGTTATTTGCTTGATAGTTAAAATATGAACTTGTTGAATTTAAAACCATATATTTGCCATCTTCATTTTGCTCAACAGTCTTTGTTCCTCGCCCTGTATTGTCGATCCAATTACTTGTAGACAAATTCTCAAAATTATCATTAATAAATACGACATTTTCTGCATAAACACTATATGATGATATTATTACAAACGATATCACCGTAAAAATAATTGTTGCTATTCTTTTCTTCATATTTTATCCTCTACTTTCTTTTTGCTTATCAATTTTCTTTGTCAATTTCTTATTTCTGTACGTTCAATAAATAGCATGCCCTTTTTAACTTCTATTCCTAGTAATAATTTCGCTATTTTAGCTAAACATGTTTTCTATTTCTCATACCTATCCGAATAAAGTTATTAACCACATATATTCATCCATTTTATAAGTCGACATATCTTTCTCCTTTCCTCATATGATATTTTTTAATAAAAACCACATAAAACCTTGTTATCTCATCAATCACATGAGATAACAAATTTAGAACAAATATGAATCATAACTCACCTCTCCTCTATTACCTTTTTGTTTTTATTTTTTTGATTCATTGACAACGTATGTATATCAATTTTTCTGTTTCAATAAAATATAACCTTCTGTAGAATCACTAATTTAAATAGAATTTGTCACATTTATATTACAAATTAACAATGTAAAAATCGGCTATGACTTTTGATAAAATGTTATATGTTTTCCCTATACATATAACCTCACCAAAAGCATAGTCGATTTAATTTTATAATTCAAGTTTTTTGTCAATTTTTGTTTCTTTTTTGTCAAATTTAGTGCTATAAAAAGTATTTCACTATATTATCTAATAACGCCTTACCATTAAATGTTCTATTATACATATGTAAATTTTATATTATAAAAAAATATTTAACTTAAGTTGATTCCTTCAAATATTTATGAAAGATAATATTAGATTATCTTTTGTTTTACAAGGGATAAATGTAAATTTTAGAGGTGTTAGCAATGGAAAATAAGAAAAAATTTATTCAAAATCTTAATAGTATTCAAGGTAGTATTATTGCAGTAGTATACACCTTTGAAGGCGAAAATGCACCTGGATTTAAACATTATGATGTATGGCGTAGTAATGTTATAGCTGACTGGATAAATGCAATTAATGAAATAGGTTGTAAACCATATATAATTGATGTCCGCACATTTATTTCAAAAGCTATGATGGATACATTACCTCATTTGGATTTTATAATAAACCTTAATGCTGGGAATATAAATTTAGATAATTTAGGTTTAATTCCTTCTGTATGTAGTTTTTTAAATATTCCCTGTATTCCATGCAGTTCTGGGGTGTGTTCGGTAGGAGAAGATAAATTTTTTGCAAATACAATAGCAAAAAATTCATTGATAAAAGTTCCAAAATCTTATCCGGATAATATTGAAGGCGGAATAATTAGACATAGAAATTATGGTAGTAGTATCGGTATTCGCAAAACTGCATCGGAAACAACTTGTAAAGAAAATGAAATATCCCAGGAGTTTATAGTTGGAACTGATATTACAATACCTATATTATTTAATCCATTAAATTCAAAACTTGAATTGCTACCAGCCATAGCATATATGCACCACAAAGGAGAAGATTGGTACTTAGGTGAAAAAGAAAAAATTTCACATGATTATGATAAGGTTAGCGTAAGACTTCCTATTGAAGTGTCAAAAGAAATATTAAATTTAGCAAAAAGTTTTGATATAAGCACTTTTTGTCGTATAGATACAAGAGTAAAAAATTTCAAGGATTTTGAGATAGATACTATTACCTTAGATAATCTTTATTTTATCGAAATTAATCCTACACCCACAATACATAATACTATTAATTTTGCAAATGCAATTAATGAACTTAATAAGTCTGATTCGCATTATGGAGCGTTCAATTTATATAAAAAACATGTTAAGGATTATACTGTAACAGGATATATATTAACTAGTGCCATATTCGCAATCAAAGCCAAGCATTCCCAATGGCAGGATTAAAACCATTTTCACTTATATAATTATGCCTAATACCACTAATAATACTATGATGTGAAGGACATTTTAAGTAATCAAAATTAAGATGTCCTTGACTTTTTTTTAAGAGTACATTTAACTGTTCTATTAACGAACCTGTACCCATTTCATTATCTCTCAATGAACGTATTAGTACTTCTTTAAAGTTTTGTGATGTTGTAATTTCTTTAACAGCTTCAAAATTTTTTTCGAATATTGCAGATGCTAAAAAATTCATCATTCCGTTTGCTTGAATAAATGGCAAATTTCGTGTATTAGGCATATTAATGATATCATTAAATCCTCTTATGAAATATTGTGAATCATGTTTAATACCTAATAAGGATTCTGTTATTATAATATTACCCATAAGTCCTATTCTTTGAGCAGGTCTATTATTAGCTCTTGCATAATCTAAACCTTCTTTATATCTAATTAGTGCTATATCTGGATTACGATTATATAATTCCGCTGTACCAGCATTATTATATAATATAGACATACCTGCTAGCCCAGGTACATTGCTTGTGGCTTCACCCAATAAATCGTTAAATTTTCTCGTGTCTAAACTTTCTCTATAAAAAGAATAAGTCAACATATTGTTTATACAATATATTTTATGGTCGAATACATTTTTTTTATTGAAAATTTCGGATGCTTTAAGTAAAATTTCACTTTTTTCTTTATACGACGTATTCGGAATAAAATGAGCAAATCTATCAACAAAAGCTTCCATTAATGGATTGTTTAATTCTCTACTAAGGTTAATTGCAGTCAAAATACTCGTTCCGCCTTTGTCTGTGGCATATACGTTATATAAACTCAATATACAAGTAAACATTTTCAGTAAGTCAGATTCTATGTAAGAATGAGTCAATAAACTATGTATATATTTAATATCTTCTTGTGCCGATTTCTTATTGTCTTGTAACAAATATGAATGGCATTTTATTAGTAATGTACTTAATATACTTACAATATTTGATTCTTTCATATCTCTTATTAGAATGCTTTGTTTTGTATGGCAGCATGTACAAAAGCATTGGCTAGAATAAGAATCCATAAAATCTTCTACACTGTCAGCTCCGATATTATTTAAAACAGTTATTACTTCAGTTTCACCACTATCCTTATGTATAGCTACTTTTAAATCTATTGGTAATTTTTTTAAAATTTCTTCAATAACAGCACTTGATGTATTTTTATCAAGCAATAGAATAATAATAGGTCGTATTGGGCTTGATTTGAAGTTATTAACAATTTTACTTGCTGTTTTTAATGTATCTTTATTAATTTCGATAATTATCGGATCTAACACCTCAATATTAACAGCTATTGCAGGAATTATTTGCAATAGCATTGATAATGTTTCAAATACTACGCTTTTCTTTATATTATCACTATTTTCCAAAGTTTGTACTAATTCTATAATGTTTGTTTGTTTAGTTCTTATTAAATTTATAGTTTTATTCCAATAATTTCGTAATTTGTGAGATGAAGACATATAATGGGGAGTTGTTAAAAATTTCTCAAAATATTTTTTACCGTATTTCATTCTAAAAGTATATGTTACAATATTAACTGTGGCATTTGTTAAACTTGGATTTAAACGTTCTTCAATATCAATACTTTTTATATCATTGCTATTTTCCATTGATAACACCTCTAAAATTTACAATTATCCCTTGTAAAACAAAAGATAATCTAATATTATCTTTCATAAATATTTGAATAAATTATATCATTGTTGTTTAAATATGTCAATAAAAAAATTCCTTTTGTTTCCTTTATCGACAAATGTCCATATATCTTATATAATTTTTTCACTATAATAATACAAGGAGATAAACATATGATTAATCTAAAATCAGAAATAAACAACTATCTTATTAACTGCACATCTCAGAAAAATTTAAGTTCGCATACACTGAAAGCGTATCGCATTGATTTAACTCAATTTCTTTTATTCAAAGAGAACATGAGTCTTTCAAAGTCTAATTTGACCGAATATATCCAAGAATTACACACGAAATACAAGCCCAAAACGGTAAAACGAAAAATTGCATCTTTAAAAGCATTTGTACACTATCTATACTTTGAGGATTTAATAGAATCTAATCCATTTGACAAAATAGATACCACATTTAAGGAGCCGTTATTGTTGCCACGAACAATTCCCGAACATATAATACAACAACTTTTAAAAGTTTCTTATAGCAATATGTGCTCTGCAACAACAAAATATGAAAAGCTTACTACTCTACGTAATACTGCTATTATTGAGCTTCTCTTTGCCACCGGAGCAAGAATTTCAGAGATTTGCTCTCTTAAATTAAAAGATATAGATTTAACTTCAAAAACAGTACGCATATTTGGTAAAGGCTCAAAAGAACGCATTATACAAATTGAAAATGATGATGTTATTTCTATTCTTATGAGATATATGTTATCAACAGCAAATCACTCACAACCGGATAGTTACTTATTTTTGAATAGCCGTCACAATCGTCTTTCAGAACAATCCGTCAGAACAGTGATAACTAACCTTGAGAAACAAATTTCATCACCAATTCACATTACACCTCATATGTTCAGACATTCTGTTGCAACGCTACTGCTTGAAGAAGATGTTGATATTCGCTACATACAAAAAATACTCGGTCACAGTTCTATAAACACAACTCAAATCTACACCCATGTAACATCATCAAAACAAAGAGAAATTTTACGCACAAAGCACCCAAGGAATAAAATTCATATAGGACAATAAAAAAATCCTCCTCAGACAAGTATTATGTCTGAGGAGAATTTTTATCTCATTTTTCTTAACATTTTTCCGTATATAAGTTTCTTTTCATAATTAAGTCGCTTTATAAGTATCTCTACCCTATCACCCAACTGAAAATCCCCGTCATAGTGCATAGTATCATACGAACAAAGCACGTCCGTTGCATTATCGCTAAGTCTGCAAAAGACGCCACCACCGTATTTACCAACAACAGTAGCAACTCTTGTAGAGCCGACCGGATGACGTGTTTCCACTCCATCGAATGGATGCGGCATTGTTTCCTTTATTGACAGTTTTAAAATTCCTTCTTCCGGAACAAATTCTTTTACCTTAGCCTTTCTAACTTCACCCGTATGTACTATTTCACGAATATCGGACACCATTGTATAATTTATATCACGCTGTCTTAGCAGTACATCATAACCGCCATAGTTAAGCAAACATACATTTCTTCCTACCGATACCACATCGGCATCAATAATTCTATCCGATATATTTCGTCTGTTCGATGCCTTTTGCATTTTTTCAAGAGCAATTTTTCTTGACGCAACCGCAAAATTGTTTTCACGGTCTACATATGTAATCACATAATCAAGCTTTGCACCACACATTGAATGAAGAACATATCCACCCTCCGGTACGGAAATAAGAAACATTTCCGTTTCGGGAATAATTACCTTTATTCGATAGGATATTATAATCATACATCTCAATTTTTGCTTTACTGCTCTTTTCTTGCCCTCAGGTACGAACTCAAATTCATGATAGTCCACACCTGCTGCCTCACCACGCATTACGCTACCACTTCTGTAAGACGCATATATCGCCTGCCATTCTGCACGTTCCTCAGCTGTTAAGTCCTTGTCCATCTCTGCAAGATTTAATTCATTAAATTCCATTGTTTTTTCCTCCGTTTTTCATTGATATTATAAATTTACGACACTGTTTGAATATTTAAAAGCACCTTCTTCCGAATTCAGATTAACACTGCCACAAACTATGTCTTATTATTCATAAAATATCGGCGTTCCGTTTTCTATCATTACAAATGAAAATTCTGCTTTAGGTCTTATCAAAGCCATCTGTCGTTTATTCTGTATCAAGAACATCCACGACGGCAGATATGATACTTCATCTGCATCTTCCGCTATATTAACCACATACTGTTCAACATAACGCATTGCAATATTTTCTTTACCCATTTCAACAAACATTATATTTATTTCCCGTTCCGAGTTACCGTTCGGATTTATATAAAAACGCAATATCACAGGTTCTGTACCCACTTCACATCCAATAAGATAATCTAAAAAATTCAGCATTATATCAAATGCCGTTACTACCACTTCGTTTATCTCCCTGCCCGGAAGTATAACCGCGCATTCACCCTTGCAGTCGGCAAATTCTATTCTGCCAAATCGTCGTAATTGTTCAAGGTACCCGTCTATGTTATACAAATGCGATTCTTTAAAATGCTTTACCATAACTTCGAGCTGCCGTTTCAAAAGTCCTCCGTATTCAGTCAATAATTCAAGTATGTATTTTTGATACAAGTTAAGATACATATTAATTGCTCCCCTCCCTGAAATGATTAAGATACGGGTCAAGATGTGTTTCTGTAAATTCTTCGGTTAAGCAATTAAATATAACACTCATAACATATCCGGTTGGATTTTTAGTGTCCCTTTTATTTTTGTGCATTTTTCTCAGTGCATTTTCAAGCACGGTATAATCAATTTCACACAATCGGCTTCTGACATTCTCTCCCGGCAATATACTTGTACCGATTTTTAATTCACGGCAATAGAATAATCGTTCTATCGCATCGTAAAATATACGTTGTATATCCTTATCAAAGTACCCAAGTTGGCACTGCTCAAGAATTTTATTAAACAAGCGTCTGTCGTTTACTGATTGACTATTATCAGTATGATTTATATTAGTTTTTATATTATTAGTCTTTATTGTGTGCCATTTCGGCAGGTCTTGATATTCCATATCGGTACCTCTTGACATTCCGTTTTCGCAGGTCTTGATATTCCCATTTGGCATATCACAATCCGAATTTCCTATACTTTCATCACATTCGTCACTATCAAGACATTCCATTTCGGCAGGTCTTGAATTTTCCTTGTTCGTATATTTCTTTGCCTCCGTATCCGAAAGCTCCGGTTTTACAATAAAGATATAATTCGGCATTCCGTGTCCGCATTGTTTATCAATTATAAGGTTATTTTCCTTTAATTCTTTAAATGCTGCAATCGCCTTTTTATATGTTATACCCAAATCCTCGGCAATCGCTCCTCGTGTGTACACAAGATACACTTCACCGTCAGCATTAATCCAATTATTCTGTATTGACAGTGACAGTCTGTCATAAAGCAACGCATATGTAAGCTTTGCATCAGAACTCATTTCCTTATATTTAGGATTTGCAAAAAGTGTTTTGGGTATTTTTATAAAATCAAATTTAACTAAATCATTTATTTTATACACAGTCATAATTATTTCTCCCTTTTATTTTTAAATTTATCAACAATATTTTGCGGTGTCATTGGTGTTACTTTAAACTCTGTATCATCACCCAAGCCGCTGTCCTCATCTTTATTCGTATCCGAAATTACAGACGCTCCAATTATCTCTGCCTTACTTATATCAAAATCACTAAACGGATTTTCTTCAATGTCGTCTATATCCTCAAAATCATTTTCATACGGAATACTGTCGGTATTGCATTTTCCGTTTTCCTCATCATATCGCCATTTAGGAATGTATTCCGTTATTTTTATTCTTTTAAGCTCATTAAAGGCACTTAATTCATCGGGAATTATCTTCATCACTTTTAACGGTTTTTGCCCTCTTATCAATATAAGACATTCGCTATTATCCATTTGTTCTATTTCATCCGGATACATCAGTGGTCTTGTTGCATTTGATGTACTCTGCTTATAACCGTTGACCTGTCTTGTTATCGGTGAAAATATCGGTGTCTGCGGTGCCATTGAGGTCGTTGTTCTTATTGTTATATTACCGCACCGTTTTGATATAAACTCAGCGGTCATTTGGTCATTACAACCAAGCATAAGTTGAGTATCGCAGTTACCCACTATCTCTTGCCATTCATTAATCGGATAACGGTCTGCAAGCTGTGCTGCACTTTGGGCTATTATTTGACAATGAATACCTCTTGAGCGTACAGTGGATATAGTCTTTTTGAAATCAAGAATTTTTCCGATATTGCAGAATTCATCAAGCACCATATTAACTTCAACAGGCAAACGTCCACGTTCATCACCGTTCTTTAGTGCATAGTCTGACAACTTTTCAAACAACAGTGAAAAAAACAGTGAGCTAAGGAATTCTAAACTACTATCTTGGTCCGATATGATACAAAAATACGCACACGGTTGTTTACCAGGAAGTTCAAGGTCTATTTCGTGATAACTCGTTATTTTCTTAACCAATTTATTTTGAAAAACATTCAATCTTGAACCAAGTCCAATGAACATATTACCCCATAGATTAGATGCTGCTTGCTTAAATATACCGTATGGTGCTCTTGCCGGATGGTCGAGCGGCAAACTCCGCATTTTTGCGTCTAAGCTCTTTTGTCCCTCACTTGAAAGCATATCGTATATCGTAGCAAGTGAACGCTTTTGTATCGGCAAAAGCTCACCTGTCAACGGGTCTTTTAAAGTGCATACATAATGTATTAGTGCAACAAGCAAATTCTTTTCTGCCTTATCCCAGAAATCTGCTTTTTGTCCATCCTCAGATGTATTACGAATTATTACTTCCGCAACATTCTGTACCTTATCCACATTGCCATCTATCTCGCCCAAACAGTTCCAACCGTCCGAATTGTCCTTATTCAGCAGATTAAACATCTTTACTACATAGCCTTGTTCTCTTAAATATTCAGACATTTGCTCCGCCATTTCGGCTTTAGGATCAACTATTATCATACTTTGTTTTAACTGTGCCGTTTTCAATATAAACGGTTTCACAAATCCTCTTGACTTACCTGCACCCGATGCACCGTAGGTCATTATGTGTTTATTAAGTCCGTTACCGGAATTTAAGCCAAGATATTCGTAATATCCTCCGACGTCCACTTTACCGAGTATAGGTCCTTTCACTTTGTCAGCTTCACCCATCAAAAATGTTTTTTGCATATGCTTTTTATCCATCCAGCCCGATGTTCCATGCGTCCCTTCATTGACCGTATAGAAATTGCGTTCATCTTTTTTTATTTTCACTCCCGTGATATACCCTACCCAGTTCTGATGTATCAATAAATACATTATGACAATATAAAAGGTTATACCCAATCCATACGGAGTAAACACAGCTGCAATACACTTTATCGGATTAAGCGTAAATATTTTTTCATCGGTATTTGTAGCGAAATTATGTACCGCATTTATAAATGACGAAACTATCATACCGTACAAATAAACAGCGGTTAAACCTATTGCCGAATAAAATATCCAATGCTCTTTTAGCTTATATAAAAAACGCTGTACATGTTTACTGTACAACGTTTTTATAAATTCAATTATTTTATTTTTCATTACAAGCTAACCCCTTTCAATTCCGACGTCTATATAATCGCCGTTCTTTGTCTTTGCGGGTTTTATTTTTTCTTCTGTTGGAGCAAGTATAGGGAATTGCTCAATTACTTTATTACGATTCAAAACAGTAAACTTCATCAGTTTCGGATATTGCATTCTTACAGCCAGTTCTTGATAAATCGGTCGTTGATACGGCAAACATACAATGTGCGGTATGTAATCTGTATATAAAGTCTGTTCAAGACCTTTACCTACTCTTGTAATATTCATATCTGTTGCTATCATAAATGCTTTTCCCTCCTTAACTGCATCAAAGCAATTAAGCTTTATCGGAACGTTAATATCACCAAATTTCTCGGCAATCCTCCCTTTTAGTCCATACACAGAATTTATTTTCATCTGCAACAATCCGTCACGATTCATAGGCAGCATACAAAATTCATACTTCCACTTTCTCTTTACTCCTGCAAAGGAAACATATCCGCCCTTAAGAACAGGAACGGTATCGGGATAGATAATCTTCATAATTTTCTCCACACCGCCACACACTATTATAATTGATATGTGCTTTATACCCGGTATGCGTGAAATAAGATTTGAGAAAGTCTGTTCTTCATAATCGGGAAATATTGCGTCAAATTCATTATCTGCATAATAGATAACATATGCTGTATCATCTATACGCAAAATACCGTAAAACTTTGTCCCTGCAAGGACTTTACTTTTTGTATCCGCACGAACCGTAAGACTTGGAATATATGCGTAATTTTTCTCTTTCAGTTCATCTACCGATTCCGTATAAATATCAATCCCTGCTCCGTATAAAAGCACATTTATCTCTGCATTGATTATACGTCTTTTAAATATTGAGCCTTCTTTACGAGGTCTTGAATCATCAGGATACCTATACCCCGCATTATATAATATATCCCTGCCACGTCTTGAAAGACGATAGCATTTCTCATCTCCCTTCACGGTTTTCAAATAACCTTTCTTTACAAGGAAATTCAACATTGATACTCTAAGCTCCGGCAAATCATATTTCCCTGCAATGCTGCAAGGCATAAACCTTCCCATTGCACATAATTTTAATGTTTCCAACTCAACACTGTTCATAATCATTTTTATACCTCCCTCCTGCATTTTTTTCTAAAAACTCTCTTGCTCCCGTATTACAGCACATTTTCAGAAATTTCTCGTGACCTATTTCATCAAAAAATCCACTGTTTCAGCTATTTTCTGTGTCCTTATATCACGAGAATTCTCTGCTATACAAAGTGCATACGATTTCAAGCAAAAAATATATATTTCTCTTGACCTTTACATTAATTCACACGACAAATAATATATAAAATCAACCAGTTGCGTTTCGGGAATTACATATATATGACAAGCAGGAGTATCGGATATTTTAGAAAACAAGCCTATATCAAGTTTAAACTGTTCATCGTCCTTAACCACTCTACCCTTTATCGCATTCGGTATCATCTTCCACGATTTATTATCTTGGTCGAATACTTCTCTGCTTTCATAATCACAGTATTCTACTATGGCTAAAAATGCTTTGTCGAACATCGGCAAAGGTTTGTCACATTCATCAAGCAGTCGCGTCAATGTATCTTGTATGTAACCGTTTGTTTTGTATCTGCAATTGGGGAGAAGTGTATTCAGCTTTATATGCAGCCACCCTTCTGTTGTCACTTCGGCAATGCCTGTCACTTCCGAAATTATTTTTTCCTTCTTTGCATTTTCCGTAAACGGTTTCATAATACGATATTTGTCAATGACATTTCTTGCGGTAATACACGCAGATTCTACACTGTCAATAATATCACCGAGTTTTTTATCTATTACCGTTTCCGAATTACTTTCCGACATACTCACTCTTGATACCGCCTGTATTGAAGTTATCAATTTTTCCTGAACATATTTAAGTTCTTTTTTCAGATTATCCATATTAGTTATCATACTGTTCTCTTTCCTCCATTTTTCGCTTGCGTTTTTTCTCCAAGTCCGATCTCTTTGTTGTTATTGCGTTATAAATATACGGTGATGCTTTAATATCAATAACAATCTTATTACGATTGGCACAAAGCAGTGCTTCACCTCTGTTATTTCGTATAATCTGCATTGTTTCCTCATCAGATAATGATAAATGCTTCTGAACGGTAAAAGCTTCATCTTCTTCAAGTTGCAAAATAAACTTAATACGAGAGGCGTTTATAATCGCCTTTCCATATTTACCGTCATCCAGTGCAAAAAAGTCCGATATATCCTGTGTTGCCGCTATTGCACTTCCGCCGTAACCACGAATAACCTTAAATATCTCCAAGACATAATCTGCTGCCAGTCTGTTTCCCGCCGTACCGATAAGTTTCCACAACTCGTCCATAAAGATTACCTTTTTCTGAATGCAACTTTCTTTTGCCTTATCCCACACAAAATCTAAAGCAATAAACATTCCCAATGCCTTTAAATGCTCATTCATTTCCGAAATGTCAATTACAATGTATTTGTTATCCAAGTCCACATTTGTACTGCCGCCAAGCGTAGATAATGAACCGACTGCAAATTTTTCTATCATCAAAGCCAAGTCCTTTGTTTTATCCTTTGACAGCAGTTCGTTATATAAATCCTTTAATGTAGGCATTTTCTTAAAACGTCCGTCCTTATCAAACAGTGAATCATTGTCATATGTAATACCGAACGTCTTGTATGTACGAACAATAGCACCGTCTATAAGGTTAAGCTCATTCTGTGTTATGTCATTCTTAATAAGTGAAAAGAAAATTATCAAATTCTGTATCTTCTCTGCAAGAATTGAATCGTTTCGTCTGACACCGTGAATTTCATAATTAGTATTAAGAGTTCTTTTTCGGATTTCCATAATATTTATACAGTCCATTGATGACGGTGCAATTCGTATGTACTTACCGCCAATCATATTACATACCTCGGCAAATTCATGTCCTTTAAGCGGTGCAAGTATGAACACCTGAATTCCTTGTTGTCGCAATCTCAATGCCATAATCTGCATTAAAAATGTCTTTCCCGCACCGGTCATTCCTAAAATACAAGCATTTGCATTGGAATATTTATCAGCATCAAAAAAATCCAGTATTGCTACTGAATTGTTATACTTATTAAGACCGATAAAAATGCCCTCCGGGTCATATACTTCAAAAGATGAAAACGGAAATGCCGCTGCTAATGAATCAGTAAGAACATTCCGTCTTGACTTTCTTTCCAAGTCTGCATCAAGAGATACCGTCGGCAACAATGACAAAAATCCTTGCTCATGCTTATAGTCTGCTCGTTTGCATACCATATCCATTGACGCACAAAGAGTTATAATATCACTGACGTTTCGTTCAAGTGTTTCTTCGTCCTCCGCCGTTACTTCAATAATTGTTGACATATAGTAAAAATCTTGATTTCCACGATTCATACCCTCTTTTAAATATATACCACTGCTTATCGCACTGTCCAGTTCCTCAAAATCTGAACGTGTATCGGCAACATCACGCATTTTACTTCGGTTTATCATAGTCTTTTGAGCAATTCGTGATAAAATTTTATCTCTCTGCATTCTCTTAAATGAGAATGATATTCCGATACTATCACCTGCCTCAACTAATGCTGACATCCACGCCGCTTCATTATGTGTACGATAACCGTATCCGGATATATACAAATATGAATGATATATACCGTCAACAACAACATAATCACGACTTCCGTTATCAACCGATGTAGGAGCTATAATATCAATCGCTGTTGTCTGTCCTGTCCATATAGGCTGTGTTTCAGGTACATTTTCTGTTACCTTTTTATTCTTTTTAAAACGTTTATTCTTTATCGGTTTAACGGGTTCTTCATATATTTCCTCTTCTTCTGCATATTCTTCCGTATCTTTATCAGAAAAAATCTCGTCTTTATCGTCGTAATCCGTTTCATCATTTATTGTATTAACATACCGTCCGAACGGAGTACGCATTCTCTGTTCATCTGTTGTATTCTTTCTCATAACTTCCTCCTGTCCCAAATTAAAAAACGGTTTCGCATTTTTTTCTACGAAACCGTTTTGTTTGTTATTCTGTTTTACTTTTAGATTCTTCAATAAGTTCTTCGGCTCTTTTTACGCCGCTTACTGCCCATTTCTCATATTCTGTCATATATTCCGTTGACGTATCAACTTTTTCTTCTGATGTTGTCATTTTTCCACCACCCGTATAAAATCATATTTTATAATTTTACCACAGTTTCGCTGAAAAAACAACATATACTTTTATTCGGCAGGGAAATAAAATTCAACATTATACGTTATATTACTTTTACCATACATACAATGTGAGGCATTATAGAAAAACTCCAATTTACTGTATTTGCCCTTTTCCAGTGTACCCGTCATAGTAATACCATTTGATACACTTCGTTTTTCTATCAACTCCCATTCACCCGTATTTACATTGAATCCTTGCACCTGTCCATAATCATTACCGTTATGACCGTCAACAGACGGAACATTAAATTCATAGCTTGATATAGTAGCACCGTCAATACCTTCTTCAACAATTCTACTTTCCGCATCTACAAGCTCCATACCTCCGCCATTGGTTTCGTCCGCAACAAAAAATACAACAGCCGTTGCTGCCGATTTCAGTCCTGCTGTGTCAACAGCTTTACATCTTACAATATTCTTGCCGAGAGGATATATTCCGTCTTCTCTCAATCCTTTCCATTCATAGCTTACTGTATCGCCGTCCGGATCTGTTGCCGATTCTTTCATTGTTACTTTTGTACCCGGTGTTACACTTATTGTATCCGGAGTTCTTGATATAGTCGGTGCATTAGGTGCAGAGTTACTTACATTTACAACAACATCATACCACTCAGAATATTTACCGTATATATCCTTTGCACGAACCTTTACATATGTTTTTCCGACAGGATAATAATTATCGGACGGTTTATTAATATATTCATACCCTGAAATAAAATCACCGTCAGAGTCAATAGCAGACGGTGTTAATGTAACAAGATATTTACCGTCCTTATATTGTCTTGTCTTATTTACCGATACTCCGCTTATGTATGGCGGTGTATTATATACTTCAATCGGAACAGCACATCTAAACACTTTTTCCGTTTCGTCTTCAACATATGCAATCAGTTCATAATTACCCTCTGAGAAAAATCTTGCGGTTATATTTCCGTTTGAAAAATCAAATGCACCGTAATCATCCATATTTATCGGTGTACCTTCCTTTTCAAGTTTCCATTCAATACTTTGATTCCCCCATTTTTCAATGGTATAACTTGCACTGTATTGACTGTTTAAGTGCATACGTCTTGAAAGTGATGTAGTAAGATTCGGTTTCGGATAAACTCGTATATCGGTTGAGAATTTATGTATCTGTCCTGCATTATCGGTTGTGCCTGCAATAAGACGATATGTACCGCTTGTTTTAAAGCTTATCTGACCGCCTGCTTTTCTTAAAGAACCTGTACAGTAATTGATATATAACTTTTCCTCACCGCCGTCTTTTGCGATGTACCAAGTCACATCATTATCTGAATTTTCGAATGCAGCCGTAACAGTTATCGGTGTATCTGTATGTGTAATTGACGGTGCGATAATATCTGCTGTCGGAACAGTATAAACCGTTATACTCTCGTTTGTTTCTACGGTATTACCTGCTTTATCCGTCAGAACGGCATACAATGTATATATACCCGTACTGTTGAATGTCAACTGTCCGCCGTCATTTGTAAGTGTTCCGTCAGCACATTCAAGATAATTCTTTCTCGCTCCGCCGTTTACAGATATGTACCACTGTATTTTATCCCACTCATCATTACTTACAGTTGCAATAACTTTATTGGCTATACCGACATATCCAACCTCCGCTATATTGATACTGATAGCTGCTCTATCATATATTGTTATCTTACAAGACTTTTCTTCTTCATTTCCGTTTCTGTCTGTTAAAACAGCATAAAGAATATATTCTCCGCCTTGATTGAAATATATATTACCGCCGTAATTACTTAATGTACCGTTGACATAATCATTATACGGATTTCTCAAGCCGTTTTTCTCTATATACCAATCAATCTTGCAATCTTCAATATTACTAAGCTTTGAACTTACACGAACAGTTGTCTGCACATACGCAGATTCTTTATCTATGCTAAATTCCAATGTAGGTTTATCAGTAACCGTTATTGTTACCTCTTTGTCATATCTCTTTCCGTACTTATCCTCACCGTTTGCATAGACTGTATATATGCCGTTTTCGCTAAAGATTATCTCACCGCCGGAATTATTTAATACTCCGCTTGCATACTTTAAATAATTCTGTTTATCATCACCGTCTTTAGATATATACCAAGATATATTACTTATATTTTCGGTATCAGCCACAAGCGTTACTGTTTCTGATGTATATACATCATTTTTATTTGCCGAAAGCTCCAACTTTGCATTATTATAAACAGATATTGACCTTTCAACTTTAAATGTTCTGCCTCTTACATCTGTTACTGATGCAGAAACAATATATTCGCCCGATTCATTAAATCTGATACTGCCGCCGTTATAAGTCAATCTTCCTGATGCATAAGTTATATAGTCCTCGTCATTTATTTTCCAAACGATATTTTCACCCGAAACATTTGATATGTGTACATCATCACCCACATATGTGTATTGAGGTATTTCAAAGCTTGGATTCAGTATTGGATATATTTCAAAGTTGTTTGATGTAAAGATATATTCCTTTCCATAGTCATCAATTACACTTGCTTTAAGTGAATATGTTCCGCTTGTACGAAACTTTACTGTTCCGCCTGTATTTGAAAGAGTACCGACAACATACGACTGATAAGGTTTATCATTTATATACCAAATCGTATTTAAGTTTGTCATATTCATATTCTCAGACTGAATTGTTATTTCACTGTCTGTATAACCATACTCGGCTACTGTTATATTCATTTTAGGCGGTGCAATGATTTTTATTTTTTTGATGCAGCTATATGTTTTTCCCGACTTGTCCTTTACGGTCAGTATCACTTTATATATTCCTTTATCATTAAAAGTTATTATACCGCCCTTGTTTGTCAATGTTCCTGTTGCATATTCACTGTACTTTTCAGCTTTTCCATTGTCTTTTGATATTGTCCATTCGACTGTATATCCCTCACCCGAAAATGATATATTTATGTCCGAGCCTGTATATCCGTATTCCGATATATCAAAATCGGCATTTGGCATGTCGTTTATCATTATATCTTCGGAATACATAAATACACGTCCCGTTTCATCGGTTACTTTAGCAATAAGAGTATAATCGCCTATGTTCGGAAATGTTATATTTCCTCCGTCGTTAGTAAGCGTACCCGTTACATATGCAGTGTAATCTTTTTCTGATTTACCGTCTTTTGAAATTTGCCATTGTATTTTAAGATTGCCTATCTCACTTACCGCCGGAATAACCGTTATATTTTTATTGATATATCCATATGACGGCAACGGATATTCTGCATTGCTATTTGTTGAAAATTCAACCGTCGGTATCGTATAAATCTTAATAGGTTCTGTAACACATTCAAATTTACGCCCGAAATTATCCGTTACAGTTGCTTTTAATTTATAGCTGCCCTTATCCTTAAACAAAAGTGTACCGCCGGTGTTATCAAGAATACCGTCTGCTACTTCTGCAATCTCCGCAAACTTTCCGTCATCTTTGGAAATACTCCAGTCAATAGTTTTATCATTCACTTCTTCGGTATTTACATTGACTTGAACATTAGTATCGGTATGCGAATATGACGGAATTTCAATACCAATATATAATACGGGATAAATGTCAAGCTGCACATCATACTTAAATATTCTGCCGGTTTCATCGGTAATACTTGCAGTTACGGTATAATTACCTTGTTGCTTAAATCGTATTTTACCACCGTTATTATCAAGCTTTCCGCTTACATATTCCGCATATGATTTATTATTTATATACCAATCAATATTCAATCCGTCTATATTTTTTATATCCGGTTTCACCTCAATATCGTTATCGGTATATGAGTATGACGGCAAAGGATTATTGATATATTCAACAACAGGCACTTTATATATTTTTATAGTCTGAGATGTTTCATATGTCCTGCCTGCATTATCCTTAAATCTTGCATATACGGTATATTCACCGTCAGTCTTAAAACAAATACTGCCACCGTCTGATGTTAGGTTTCCGTCAGCATATTCTGTATATGCTTTTTCCATGCCGTCCTTACTGATAGTCCACTGTACTTCAACTTTGTCGGCATTTATAATTTCCGATACAATATTAACGTCAGTATCTGTATGAGCAACACTCGGCATTGTGAAAGTAAAGTTTGCAACGGGTATTACTTTTATATTTCTTGAATATTCAAACTTACGACCTGTTGTATCAACAGCAGACAATGTTAATGTATATTCTCCGCTGTTTAGCAGTTGTATATCTCCGCCGTATTCATTAAGTACAAAGTCAGTATATTCAGTGTATATTTTACTGTCCCCATTGTCCTTTGAAATCAACCAATTTATATCATAGCCACTTAAATCTGTTTCAACTATCACGGGAAATTTACTGTCTGTATATACCACTTCCGGAGTTTCAAACATCAATTCCGGCACAGGATATACGACTATACTTTTACTGTCCCCAAAAGTTCTACCCGTTTCATCTGCAACTTCACATTCAAATGTATAACGTCCGCTTTTTTTCAGCTTTATGGTATTTTTATCACTGTCCAAGCTACCATCTATACATTCACTTAAATCTGTTACTTCATTTCCATCTAATATGACATTCCATTTAAAAGATTTTTTATCAGAATTCACTGTAACATTGATTTCCGTATCGGTATGCGTATATTGCGGCAAATCAATATTCACCGTCAATATTTCTGACACTGTTATATCCTTTGAATATTCATATTTTTTGCCTTTTGAATTAAATGCAGATGCACAAAGCTGATATTGACCGGCAGTCTTAAATTTAAAACTGCCGCCTTTATCATTAATAGCTCCATCTATATATTCATCAATCGGTACAAGCACATATTCTTGCGTTTCATCCGAATACTTTTTCAAAGTCCATTCCATTGACTTCACATACTGATTTATTGTTTCAAACTCAATTAAAGTATCTGTATATACTGTATTCGGAACTGTAAACTCAACTGTTGCTGTTTTATTTGATGAGCTTCCTCCACCGCTATGCAACACTTTTGGAGTTACTGTCGGTGTGGGTAAAACTGTTGGTGTAGGCGTAGGGCCAACATCTTTTATATCCAACACAACGCAAAATATCTTAAACACTTCTCCACGAGTTATTTTTCCGTAAGGTCTTACAGAATTATCGGGATAGCCGGATATTATTCCGTATTCTCTCGCCACATTGATATATCCCCTATCGCTTTCTGAAATCATATAATTATCCACATACGGAGTATCGATATTCTGCATTACTGTTTGTTCCGACAGTTTCAGCCATCTTAGCACATATCGTATCATCTCAATTCGAGTGACATATGTATCCGGTGAATACTTATCTCCGTATTCATCTTTAATTATTATCCCGTTTTGAACAAGTCTTTCAATATCATTTTTCGCCCAATGTCCCTGCACATCATTAAATGATTGTGTACTGCCAACATATTCTTCATCATATGTTCTTGAAATCATTGCCGAAATTTCTGCACGGGTAATATTATTATCAGGAAGTATTTTTCCCTCCGGTGTACCAAACAAAATACCCTTATCGGTAAGCTGTTTGATATATTCCGCTGCCCAATGTTCGTTTGTTATGTCACTGTACGACATCGTTGCAAATGCTTCCAATGCCGATGACAGCATTACTGCAAGCAATAGCATTGATATTATTTTCTTCATTATTTCACGCTCCTCATATAATAAAAAAATCTCCCTATTTCAGAGAGATTAAAAAATATTGTCAGACATTGTATGTATCTCATCATACATACCGCTTATCTGTCCCGGCTTTATAGATTTTGATGTGTATTTGTTTATTATCATAAAAAATAAATCCGTGAGAAAAGCATCATCAGATACCTCCAAAACTTCCATACCGCATTGTGCCAAATATCTTCTTGCCTTATATTCCTCATTGTTTAAATATGCCAAAGCATCATCAAAAGTATATGTCCTGTCAAAGCTTTTGGGAGTAAACTCAAATGCAATAAAGAAACGCTTTTTCACAGCCACATTATATGACAGCTGCTCCACGAAATTAATCTCATCAACCATCATCTTTCGACACTCATCATTATTTTCTGTTTCAAGAAAATGTTCCAACCTCTCAAGATATGTTGATATATCGGCTTTCTGCGTAAGTACCCTTATCTGCATATTATCAGGTGCTATTTTTAAATAGCTTGCATAATAGTATATTATATTTTGTTGTTCGGTTTCTGATTTCAAATAGAAATTGACCGGCAAGACCTCAATTACCTTTACATATCGTCCGTCTTTCATAACAACAATACCATCTCGAAACTCCGATATCGGCAGCCATTTTTGTGTACTGTTTTCATAGTAGTTGATTTCTTCTGATTTTTTATTTTGAAATATCTCTTTTAATTTCAATCAATCTCACCTCGATATTCTAAAATTTTTCTGTTTTTTCGCCATTCAAACCATGTACGAACAAATATACTTAGCGGGTCATCTCTTATACCCATAAGTGCAAATCCTCCAATGGGTATTACAAAAACAGATGACAATATAATCTTCCAAGTAAGTGACAATGGAACGAGCTTGAATATGCAGAATGCAAACGGTAGTACAAGTATAACCGCTTCCACTACATTTCTTGTAGAAAACAAGCCCATAATCTTTCCGCTATCCTCAAAATTAGCGGGAATTAAAAAATCATTCAAAGTTATTTCCTCCTTTGTTATCACAGTCGTCCATATGCGTAGAAATGGTTACGCCAATAGTTAGTATCAATCGATGTATATTGAATAGGATTACCACAGTGCAACATTCTGTTATTTCCTACATATATACCGATATGCGTGACCGTTTCACCTGCGTTATATGTGCCCTTAAAGAATATCAAATCACCCGGTTTTGCTTCACTGTCAGATACTCTTTTACACTGATTATATATACCTTGTGCGGTTGTGCGGGGTAAATTATGTACCCCGCTGTGTGTATATACCCAACATACAAATCCGCTGCAATCAAAGCTTGTCGCAGGTGACGAGCCGCCAAATACATATGGATAACCCAGATATTTTTCTGCCTCGTTTATGAGTTTTGCAAATGTTTCGTCATTATATGCCTCTGACGGTATTCCGTTATTCGTACCGCCTGCAATTATAGGCAAGTCAGCATTATTATCTTCTTTCGCCTGATTGACGGTATTATACATAAGTGTTGCCCAATTCTTTTGATTTTCGTCAAAACCAAGCTTGTCCATTATATTATCTGGATTTTTGTCTGAATCATCGGTAAAATATTTTAGAATATCTGTAACCGAATTTTGCGACATATTCATAATATCTTGATTATTTTTTACCGCATCAATGGATATGAGCCACATCAAATCCTCGTCACTCATATTTGTATCATTATAGCAACCCTGCAAGTATTCAGCCTGCTCATGTCTTACAGAAAGCTCACTGTCTTGCAATGTACCCCAATTAAACAGCACTTGCGGAAGTGAGAAGATTACTAAAACAGGAGTCAACACTACAAGCAAAATTGTTATTATAATTGCCGCTATGACTTTCGGTGATATTAGCTTTGTTGCACCGCTTATAACCGCTACAAAATCAGCTGTTACCGCACCTCTGACAACCTGTGCCGCTCCGTGCAGTTTATGTGCTATATTGCCGGCTGTTGCTACTGCATTATTTTTTTGTTCTGCCATTCTTTCCTCCTCGTTTCTTTCTCAATTTCATTTCATCTGACGAATCAATTTTCTTTATGGTAGTTTGTTTATGATACACTGTTCTATCCTGCTTTCTGTTGACCGCAGCAGGATTATATCTGCCGTTCTTATATTCGTGATTTATCTGTCGATTATTATTTACGGTCTGCTGACGGATTGCATTATCCGTATGCGAATTATTGTTTGTCCCGCCTGTTGTGGTATTATTATGATTATTCACAACAGAGTGTGTTTGACCTTCTGAACTGTTGACTGTATTAATTCCGTTACGGACATTTTCGGTGTTATGTACTGTACCGCTATTATTGGTGCTGTTTCCTCTTTGAGTTACATTTGTCGGTGAATCTCCTGCAACACTTGATTGTCTTTGACTGTTAAAGTGACTTGAATTCTGCTCTTGATTTACACTTCCGACATTATTTCTGTTCTCTCCGACAACAGTATTCCGAGAAATAGGCGGTCTGTTTTGATGTGAAGGGCTGTTATTTATACCTGCAACTGTTTTATTTCCGTCTGCACTTCGTAAATCATTTGTACGGCTTAAGATTTCTCTGTTTACTCCTCCGACAGAATTTACACTGCCACGTCCCGTATGTGCTTCAGGATTACCGTTAGGGAATTTTCCGTATTGTTCATTAACGTCCATATACGGTATTCCGTATTTATCTTTTCCTCTGTATTGTCCGTTTGGTTTACTGCCGTTATGCGATACAGATTGACTGTTTCTTGTTTGTTGACTGCTTGATGTGCTATTGCCCGATGATGTATTAACTGTTGTTCCTGCATTACCTCCGGCAGAACTGCCCGACGGGCGTGTATGTTCGGTATTATTATTTGTGTGACTTCTGTCACTTCGTGAATTATACCGACTATGTGATGGACCTCTTCCACTTGATGATGCATGTCTGGCAGAATCTCTGTTTGAACTTATATTCCTACCGATAGTTGACGCCATAGTACGTACTGCTACCATTGTCATCATTCCCGGAAGTCTGCTTCCTACTCCATCACCGGTCTGTGCAGGATTTAAACCAATTTTACCGATATGACTGTCGATTTTCCTTGCCACACGCGTAAGAGCAACAACAAACACCAACCATATAAGTACACTCCCTTTTGTTACATTGCCCATTGCCGATAAAATAAGTTTCAGAAACACGATATTCATAATCATCATTACCATCATTGAGCCATACATTCTACACCAACCCTTGAAGATGTCGTTTGTATTTTTACTACCGCCCATTGCAAATGCAAGCGGTGAAAAGAATGTTAAAACTGACGTTACTACATACCGTTCACCAATTTCAAACAGCAGTTTTATATACTGAAAAATGAGAATAAATCCTACAACAATCACTATAAGCCATTTTACGCTTGAGCTGATATCGAACATACTTTGGTCCGGGATTGAAAAATCTAATGCAGATGGTATTTGCAACAACTCTATAACATTTCCCGTTATACCCATAGCAAGATTACATATCTGTTTTGACGCAAGAAGTAAAAATGCAAACACAAATGTTCTGCAAAATATATGCTTCGGATCTTCGCTTTCAAAACCTACTCCTGACATCATTGCTTTTGTGGACTGAAATACCATATTTGCAATCAGCATTCCCCAGCCAAGTGCCAGAATTATATTTGTAATATCTTTTATAACCGGTGCGGTTTGTTCAAAGTACGCCATATCCATACTCATAACACCCACCAATTCCTTAGCTGCATACTCCATAATTCCGACTACCATCTCATATATCCATTCAATAAGCCCTTTCATGATTGGTTCCAGCAATGGCATCACCTCCTCCTATTCTTTTTGTATTAGCTTTATTCGATTGTTGCCAATCCCGACAAAAGCGGACGAACATATGCCAAGAATGCACCTATGCCGTTTATAATAGCCCATGCAATCCAAATACGTTTTAACCAGTCTACGCTTTGGTCTACCTTCTGCTGATTATTTGACAGTTTCATTCCGACAACGCATACAGTAGTCATTAACGCTGCCAATACTGTACTGATACCTGCGATTTTGTTATATACATCAACAATGATGCGGTTTGCTACTTCCCACATATCCTCTGCATATGCATTTACGGCAAGACAAAATATAATGTACAATGCTATCGGCAGAACATTTTTTAACTTATTTTTCATCAGTTATCCTCCCTTCAAAAATATTATGATTTTAAAGATTATGTACCCTATACAGAATACAGTTGCAAGCGGAACGCTTTTCTCTGACCTCACATAGCTCCACACGACCGCCGTTACGGTTGTCGGAATAAGCACCAATGCAAGATTGAACAATCCCAAATACGCTCCGACCGCTGATAAGAATTTGACATCACCTCCTTGGATGCCATCGTATTTTAGGGCAATAAAAAAGAGAGGTAATGCAGGTATTAAAAAGCCCGTAATCCTCTCAAATATCAAATTGTTACTCGCCAGCGACAACACATATATATACAATATGATACTGTTCGGTATTTCACGTCTTGTGTAATCCGTATATGCCGCATACAAAATCAGCAATAAAAACATTAGTCTGCTCCGCTAAAATCGTCTTCAAACATATCGCCGTTTATGGTAATGGTTTTAGTAATCTTTTTACAAAACTCTACATTACCCACACCACCGCCGGAAATATATATTTCAAAGCTATGATTTACAGGTTTTTCTTGCGTTCCTGCCAACGAAACATCGGTATATATCTTCCTCTCACCGGATTCTGAAACAGGGCTTTTCGGAAGTTGAAATACTTTACCGCTTTTGTCCATACTGATAGATTTAGACTGAGTACCCAATCTGTTTGTCATACTCCACGGTATATATACCGCAGTCTTTGTAGGCTCTTTCACTTTTTTACTTGCCGAACGGTTGTTATTCCAATTTGAACAGTATTCACCTGCGTTATCAATAAGCTTTGTTGTTATGCTATAATTAACTTTTGTTTCAAAGCCATATCCTGATTTAAACGTAGATGGCGAAACGGTTGCATTGGCACTTAAAGTCGCTTTGTATGTAAAAGTATGCTTGCAATTACTATATACCGCATTGCCTTTACTGTTATATCCTGTTACAACTCTATGTGTAGCATTCTCCGTCCATTCTATTTCACCGTCACATATTCCCGACGGTTTTATATCATCATTTTCTCCGCTGTCTGTCGGCGGTGGTGTAATTTCCTCCTTGGGATAATATTCAATATTCAAATTTTTTATCGGAACCCAAGGTGCAAGTTCAATATCAACGTCACGTTCATCACCCGTATATTGAATTTCTCCGTCTGCTAACTGCACATTCCAACCATTGTATTCATATCCATCCCAGTCATTTATATGGACCGTAGTTTTGATTATTTCATTATCCGTCATTTCTCCCAAATCACGTTGTTCTTCATGAAATATTCTGTTACTCGGCACATCCCAATACCTTATGTTGACTATTGCTTCCGGTGCCGGATTGACTACTATTTTTGCACTTGCAAAGTACCAATACATTCCTTTGGGAAACCACTTGTTTATTCCGATAGTCTGATGATTTCCGTTTTCTGACCACGGATCAAGTGAACCCGACTGTACATTTACATCACTTTTAACACACAGAAAAAAAGCTGTTTCTCCCGGCTCAGTCAATTCAAATTTACTTGACTCCAATATGTTATAATTATACTCGTTATAGCTGTCGCCAAGCATACCGTAATATTGAAAATCCCACGTTTTTATATTTGCATTATTCTTAGCCTTACTTAAATCTTCAAAAACTATCGTATCTCCTACATAACATTGCATAGAAGGAAATTCGGCAGACAAATCATTGTCATAATAGCTTTCAAGCATATCTTTTATTTCGCCGTTACGCATACGGATAATTCTGAAATTTGCAATCGGCTTAGCTACTTCTTCACCGTATATATCAATTACTGGTTGTCTTCTATAATCATCTTTAGCATATTCATTACTAAAATCAGCTTTTGATATAAGAACATTTGAGCATAAAAAAACGACTGTCATTGTGACAGCCGTTAAAACTTTTCTTATTTTCATTTATCATACCTCCCATTATTTCGCAGGATAAGGATATTTAAAGGTTTCATTATAGTGATATTCTTTAACCTCACCACTGCATAAACGCTTTACACTAAGTACAAATTCCATAGGCATTCCGTCTTTTAATTCAAGCGTTTCCTTATTCTCACGAGTTGTATAATATTCTGAATACACTGTAAAAATGGAATCATCAGCATATTGAATTTTATGCCATTGATTTCGTTCATGCGTTTCCCAACCAAGTATTGCACCCATATTAACATCATAAGTATTAAACTCCGACGGTGTTATAAAATCAATTTTGAATTGGTAATTATCACAATCGGTATAATCTCTTATGTTGTCAACCGTTATCCAAAACAATTTACCTTCATATGCGTTTTCGGGAAAATGCACCGTCAATTCAGGTTCTGGAAATGCGACAGTTGCCGGCGGTGATGTTATTGTTACTGTATAAGTATTTTCGTTCCACTCAACATCACAATTCAACAATTCCGCAATAAATCTCAGCGGTACGAATGTTCTGTCATCTTTTATCATTGCAGGCACATCAAAAGTATATAAAACTCCGTTTAAGGTTGCCTTTGACGATAAAATATGCGTAATGATATTATCTCTGCCCTTTACAATGTTTACTTCGCTTTCTTCACCGTTCCACGACACATCAGCTCCCATTGCTTCACTGACAAATCGTATAGGAACAAGCGTTCTCTCTTTGAAGATATACGGTTTTGCATCGGGAAATTCAATTTGATTTCCGTCAAGCGTTACCGTAATATCTTTCGTTTCATCGGCAGTTACACAGTTTACCGAAAGCGAGCCGAGCATTATAACCGTCAATAATATTGTTAAAATTCTTTTCATAGACTTTTCCTCCCGTTTCTTAATATTTTTATTTATCTATGGTACCATCTTAATTTAGTTATACCAAGTATTGTTATCAATGTCAAGAACTATTTTTAAAGTTGTACTTCCATAAAAATAAAACCGCATATCTATGCGATTTTACGAATGTTTTTTATACAAACTTTTTTAATCTGTCCTAAAATTCGTTGACGATATATCAAACGGAATTTCAATATTCCCTGTTAAGAACGAAAACAAACTTCTTGCAGATGCGTACCCTTTCACATTAAATACAGCCGGATTACTTGTACCGTTTACACTGACAAATTCAAGTGTATATACAAGTTTACCGTCTTTATATTTTCTGTTATTACTGTCCAATCCCATATCATCTCTGATAAATTTATAGAACTTAGTTTTTGCCACTCCGACATTAAGATTAGTTATCTTATCTTGTCTGTATGAATCACCCATCGCATATTCAACCGAGCAGTTGATCGCTCGTTGCAAATGAATTTCTATTTCCTGCTGCATAATATGTATTCTGTAAAACTCACCTACTGTCACAATGAATGTTATCAGGAAAAATACAAGTATCATAACCATCAAAAGACCGCTGCCGTTTTTCTTTGCATTTAATCTTTCTTTAATCCTTACCAATACACACCACCTCTTATAATAAATATAGTTATAACATATGCGGCTGTCATAACAGGAATAAGCGGCAATCGTTTATTCCTGTCTGACTTGCTTAGCAGCATATACAATCCGCTACACAATACAAGCAACATAAATATGTAGATATACATATTTTGTGCACCCATCATAAGGTATATCAGATATATAATATCAAAATCAGCTCCTCCTACCCATTTTCGCAAAGCCCTTGCAAATAAACATATGCCTATGTAGACTGCCAACGATTCAATTACATATCTTGATATATTAGCACTTGATACAGCACCGATACTAAATACAAGTAATATTCCGGCTTGAAGTTTCCATGTAGAAATCTCCTCATATTGAATGTCCAATACAGAATAAAACACAAGTAATATAAATGTTATGCACATCATTTCCAATATTTCTCACTCATTCCCTTTAATTTAACCTTCATCGGGATATCAAATCCCACAGGCTTACTGCCAAGCGGAGTAAATACATCAAAGCGATAATTTGTAGTACATATCACATCAAATGTATTACGAAGTTGTATTTTTTTCTGTGCCGCATTAAAATAATTTGCACTCACTGACATATCAGCCTCTGAGCCTATATTGGTATTTGATTTTAGCTGATTGAAAAGTGCATTGGTTTCTGATGTAACCTGCCCCGATATTTCAATCTCACGAACCACACGTCTGCAAGTATAATTCAAATTCAAATATACCGTAAATATGCTGAAGAATGAAACAGCGGTTGCAATCATTGTAATAAATACAAGTGTCTTTATGATAATCTCATAATATGCACTGCCTTTTTTCTTTGCTTTTAGAAAAGCAGACATTCCCCTGCTTTTCTTCTTTACTTCTTTTTTCATTGCTTTATATGCCGAAAGCGGACTTTATCTTAGCGATAACACCGTCCCAGACATCAACAATGGCGTCTTGATAATTCTTCATGAAGAACGCTCCGACAACGACAACGATAAGTATGACTATAAGCCAACCTGTTATTTGGTCGCCCTTAGTATTTTTAAGAACACGTTTAGATTCTGACATAAACGAATCCTTTGCAATTTTTGTTTTTATAAGTAATTTATTCATTTTATCAAACCTCTTTCTTTTACATTATTCCGCCCAAAGAATCAAATAAATTTACGCCCACAACATAGAATAATGTAAATATACCTATCACTACAATAGGTATAACCATCATTTTCACTCGTCCCGGGCGTTTATTTAACTCTCGACACATGGTTTCATGTGACAATAGCGACATATCAGACAGTAAATGATTTAGTGATGCTTCCTGATTATCTCCACGATTTATTGCAATGAGCGATTTTGCAAGACGTGACATATACGCATTACCTACTCTGTTTTCAAAATCAATCATTGCATTTTCAAAATTACCCGATTTTAAATCAAGTATCAGAACCTCAATATCATATTGAAGTCCCTTGCTTGCAATTTCGCCATAGTTTTCCAAAAGCTTTATAACATCTTTTTCAGTTTTCAGTCCTTGTACAATAGCACGAACAAACTTAGGCAGTTCTCGCTCTATACACTCATCTTTTTCTTTGAGTTTGTCATTAACCTCACCGAAAAAATGAAAATATACTATAACCGCCAATATACATATAACAACACTCATTGACGGCATTATTGCCAATGATATAATCCCACCGATTATTAATGTTCCTGCCGACATTACAACAGCCCTTGCATAGTATTCCTGCGGTGTAAAAATAAATCCCGCACGCTCCAGTTTTATTTGCATTCTTCGTTCTTTGAAGTCATCAAGATGAACTATCAGTGCTACTATTTTAATGACGGGTAGAAGCAAACGCTGTTTAAGCATTTCCGTCATTCCTGCTTTCCCCGAAATACTACGCAAACGCTGTGATGTACTGTATGGCGGTAATTTTAATAAGCTGCCGCTAATCATAAACATTCCTACAAAAATCAGAATAAATATCAAAAACTTCATACTTTTTTCCTCCTGTTACAACGGCTTATTTATTCTTAATGTCAAGAATGCCGATATAATTGTCAATAGCAGCATTAATACTATAAGCAGTCTTCCTACAAACGTATTTATAAGAATGTTAAACCATTCTGCATTTGAAAAACGCAGTATCGGAATGATTGAAAATGCCAGAATTATAGACATAAAATATTCTTTCCAAACATTCATCATCACGGTATCAGCCTCTATTTGTAATTTCTTTGCATCGTTCATACCGTCTATTACAGCCGAAAGAATAAATCTCATATCACCCGATTTTTCTTGTGACAATATCAAAATATCAATCCATTCCGAAAAATATTTATTGTTTATTTTAATCTCCAATCGTCGCAAACATCGGCGTATATTACTGTCAATCAAGGTTACATCAGTGATAAATTCCGCAAACGGTTTTTGAATATCTAACTTTGACAGATTTTCATTTATCGCCTTTATAATATCATTGCAAACTATATAGCTGTCAGTTATAATGCTTAAGGTATTCTCCAAAAGTTCGTCCTGATTACGTTTATACCATCTTGACTTTACTTTCAGAAATATATACGGTATTGGAATAAATGCAAAACCCGTTACCAATGCCAGAGTTGTATCGGTAAACAACATCTTTCCTATGCCTATTCCGCTACCCATAGCAACAGCAATCATAGCAGAAAATATCTTCATATTACTTCCGCCCATTGATACTGTGTTCTGTATTGTTGTAATAATGCGGTCTTTTAACGCCAATCTGTCAAAGCGTTCATCTACATTTCGAAATTTCTCTTCCTGTACTTGCTTGGCTAATGAAATATATGATTTTCGTCTAAATGGATTTATTCCGATAATAAAAAATGCTCCTATAATTAGGAGCACGAATATCATAATTAATATTATATTTTTCAATCTTAAAAACCTCCTTAAATTTCTGCATACAAAAAGCAGACCTTTTACAGTCTGCTCAATATTTCTTTAAAATACATCCTTGAAAATATCATCACCATATTTATTATAAAGTTTTCCGGCAACCTCATAACAATATTCATCATCTCGTTGTGATATGACAACAATATTCATAACTTTCTTTTCTATAACTAAAGTGTAGACAACACGAATTCCAATTCCTCTATATTTTATTTTAAAGAATCTTGTTAAATTATTTCCGCCTTTATTCCCAAGTGGTTTTCCATATCCAGTAGGTATCGGAAGCGGATTTGTACTAACCTTGGCAATACCCTTTAAAATTTGTTTTTTTAGTGAATTGTCCAAGCTATGCATATCAGCTTCTGCCTCACTCAAAAATTTAACATTCCACATTATTCAATCTCCACATCATCCATATCTTCAAAAATTTCTTCTTTTGTAAAACCAAATTCCGATATAACGTCCTCAAAGTCTTTTGTTTTTTCTGCCTTTTCAGACCTTGCAGATGCAATATTAAACAGTCTTATTTCTTCGATTTTATCAAGTAAAGTTTCCATTTTTGAGGCTTTTTCCACAAGTTCACGATAACTGTCAAGAGATATTACCATTGCTGTAGGCTGATTATTCTTCAATACAATATATTCTGTATTATTATTCTTCACATCATCAAATATACGAGATGTTTTACCCTTGCTGAAATCTGAAATTGGTATTAGTCTTTCTGTAAAATTAAGAATTTCATTATCCATAATATTTTGTCCTGCTTTCATTTTAATCCCTCCCTATAATATATGATTATCTTTATTTCATTATACTGCTAGATAAAATGAAAGTCAATATATTTTACTAAAAATTTTTATGAATATTTTATGTAAACTGTTTTAATTCTTCCTCACTTGCACCACCGCAACGCAGACGATGAATAAGTTCATCAGACATTTTTCCAACTTTCCTATGTTGCCCTATAACCTTTTCTATCTTGCCGTCAGCATCGTATATATTCTTTTTAATCTCGTACTTATACAATGTATTTCCAACTACTTTGCCGTCTTTTATCCCTGTACCCTCAAAGATTTCATCATATACACGTCTGCCGTCAGGTAATTGACGTTTAAACAAAACAAGCGGAATTGCTTCCAATATAAATTCAAGAATTTTAGATTCTGATAATCTAAGTCCCGTTGCTACACACATTGATAAAATACGATTATATGCGTCTACCGCTGAATTAGCATGCAATGTTGATATGATAACGTGACCTGTTCTTCCTGCCTCGACTGCTGTCATAGCCTCACTGCCACGCATTTCTGCCGGGATAATCGCATATGGATGGAATCGTAATGCCTCCTTTAACAAATCATCCATTGTAATAGGATTAGGTCCGTTTTTAGTAAGCGTTTGAACAACTCTGTTGGTCATTTTACCATTCTCATATTTTGCAATATTCAATTCTCTTGTATCTTCAATAGTGTAAATTCTTTTATTGTTATTAATACAAGAAATCAAATACGCCAAATCTGTGGTTTTACCGCTACCCGTACTGCCTGCTATCGCAATAGATACTCCGTTATTTATACATAGCGGCAAAAACTCCAGTTCATCTGCTGTTGCACTGCCATATTCAATCATCAATCTGCGTGTTATTACATTTTCTTTTTGACGCCGTATTGATGCAACGCCGCCGGTTTTACTGTCTACGCACGGTGGAATAATTGCAGATATTCTTACACCATCACCAATAAAGCTATCTACTTTAGGATTAGAACCGTCTATTATCGAACCACCAAGCCAAACCATTTTCTTGATTTTATCCATACAATCATCCGGAGAAACGAATGTTTCCTCCAACATCTCCACTTTATCGGGATAAATAACCTCTATACAATTCCACGCATTGATATTAACTTCTTCTACCTCTTCATCTTGAAGATATTTTGTAAGTATTCCGAAACCCGCCATATCTTCATATATTTTGTCTGCCAATACCGATATATTTGAGCAACCTTCAACTAACATTCTATTTTGATTAATGTATCGTATTATGAGATTTTTCAATGTATCTCCGGCTGACGGCGAATATATAACATCAATCAACTCTGCCGAATGATATTTTGATATGATATGTCGTATTTTATCAACCACATCTTTATATTTCATTGTCTGCTGATTGGAATTCTCTGAGTCAACATTCATATTTACATTCATCTTATATATAAGGTCATTTATATTAAAAACATCTATCATACAACTCCGCCTCCCTGCAAAATAATTGAACTTGTCAAAGCTTTCATCGCCGATATATATGCTCGTTCTTGTCTTAAATCATGAAATACAATAGCCTGTCCCGTATTTGCATAAACATTGGCATTATCAACATAACCGATTTCAAATTCAAATTTTAATCCGATACTTGATTTGTATGCAGATAAATCACACGACTTATCGTAACCGTTTAATATATGTACCGTCTTATACGACAAATTAAGCAAATTATTGACATTTTGCATACTTTGCTGCCAGATGCAATCCTTTACTGAGGGATGATGTACCGTTATAATCTTATCTGCCACTGTCATTCCTATACTGGATATTGGATTATTTAGTTCTGTATCACAATCTATAATAAGATAGTCGAAACGTATAGCCGCATCATCAATAATATCGTTGACACGTTTGTGCGATATTGCAGTAAGTTGTATTGCGTCAAATTTGTCGGGAACGGACAAAACAAACACTGCTGTTTTTCCTGCCTGCACAAACATATTTTTAGTTTCACCGTTCAGCAACGCTTGATATATCCCGCGGTCATCAGGTATATTACAACCGAAAATTGTTTGTATTTCTCCGTAATATATATTAGAAGATATAACGCCTACCGTAAAGTTACGTTGTGCAAGAGAATATGCAAGATTGACTGTTGTTGTGGTCTTTCCACTGCCGTTAGCACCCCAAACTGATATGATTTTTGCATTCATTATACCACACCCCGATTCTCCAATATCAAATGTACTTTTCCGGAATACTCAGCTTTAACAAGTCTTTCTGCCTGTTCGTCATTTGCTATAAGTGTAACACTTGCAGCTATTGAGTTATCCTTATCTTCACTGTCATGAATATCATCCAGATTTTGAGCATCTTCGTTTTCGACACTGTAAATTTCAATATTTTTAAGTATATCGTCTATGACAACATTATCATCATCATAATATGCAACTGTCACTTTATCGCCCGACTTCAGATGATTTGCCACGCTTGCAGCATTACTCGGTACACTGACGGCAACAAGTCGTTTCCCCTCTGCAACCGCTTTATCCAATCTTTCGTCCGATACATAATCCGCGAATTTAGATGCATACAGATAATCGTCAGTTGTCATACTGACCTTTGCGTATTTTCCTACAATGTCATCAGTATTTTTAACCACAGTTTCCGGCAATCCATAACTTCCAACTTCAACAAGTTTTAACATCTCTGTTTCAATTTTTGTTCCTGCCGGAATATCGGACATTAAACGACATATAAATATCGTCTTTTCTTTTTGTTTATACATACTCGGCAAAATCAAAAATGCAAGTATTGCCGCAACAACAATACATATACCGCCTACTAAGATTTTATTCTCAAATACTTTCTTCAATCTTTATTACTCCTTCCTATAAAAAAAACTATAAAAAAAGCCTTGCAATTTCATTTGCAAAGCTATCGCTGTTTCTGTCAAACATATTAACGTTGTATTTCAATAATTGTTTGGGCGGTTCTGTGTCAAATAAAAATATATATGAATTTGATATTTGTTCCGCCCATTTTTCATCAAGCAAAAAATATTTACATTTATTTATGTGCCACGCATCCGACAATGCCATCACAATTTTTAATGATGATATTTTTAGGATTTCGATATTCTTATAGTTGTACCCGGATGATATTCCACAAAAATCTCCGTTACTGTCTATGTAAAACGGATTTCCAAGGTCGATTACTACTATGTCATAATCATTAAACTCCGAAATATCAACTGATTTTACGTTCTTATATTCCGCACGTCCATGTATATATCGAAATTCATCACCGCCGGATAAATTAATCGCCAATACTTTTTTGCCGTTTTCCGAAAAATACTCTGCCAAACTGGCTGTCATATTCGTAACACCCGCTCCGTGTGTTGTACCGAACACGGAAATAATCAAACATTCTTTATTTGATTTAACAGTATTACGTCTTTTCCATTTAAAATCTATAATCGGCTGTTTTCTCTTATTTACCTTTGGCTTACTTTCAACCTTTTTGATAGTTTCAGACTCCGCTGATTTTTCTGTTTTAACCGGTTGAGATTTTGGAATATCATCTGAGATTATTTCATCATATACCGCAGCTTCATTTATTCGCCCTTTATTGATTATAGATAAAATCTCAAACTTATCCATACCCTTTCCTTCAAATATAATATCCTCAACATTATACTGTTTACGGTACACATCAAATTGCGTCTGCACATACTGTTTTCTCAATCCGCTTAGAATAAGCAAAATTCGTGCAGTCTTAGTAATTGCTCTTATCTGTGCAATATAAGTTTCAATATCCTTAATCGCTGTATAACGCATTATAATAACATCAACATCAGAATGTCTTTCAACATCCATCACCAATGTTACTCCGTTAGTGCAATCATCACACATAAATGCCATATCTTGATTTTCTATATCTCTTTTCAGCTCATTCTGAATACTCTGGTCCGCAAATGCACTTATAATCCCACGCATCCCATCATCACTTCCTTTAGATATTGAAACGGCAACAGACTATCGGTTTCAAGCTTTTCGTACAGCTTTATTGAATATTCAAGTGCTTTCTCTGTATCTCGTTTGTCGTGTTTGTAGAACGCATGTAAAAGTACAATATTATCATCTCTTTCACAAAATATAATACGCACAACTTTTTTGGATACCTTGATTCTAAACTCGTAAAACTGTCTGTAACGCTCTATGATAAAATGCTTAACATGTGGTTCACACAGTATCTTGTTTTCCGATACAAGCATATTAATCTGATATCGAAATTTCTTTTTTATCTTATCATCTGAATACTTTAAAAATTCAAGTACTGGCGATACTCCGTTTTCATCACAATATGTATAAATTTTTTTCAATAAATTCACCACACAATCTTAATATATCTTTAACTTAATTATCCTTTCGTTCAAGATAATCTACCATCAAAATTTCAATACGCTCAATCAATTCCTGCTCACTTTTAAAATGACTGATGTATTTCTTTATGAACGTATCAACATATCTCTTTTCTGTATTTTTTGATTTTTTTAATGCTGTTGTTATTTGTTCAAGAATGTCATTTGTAATATTGTGCTTGTACTTTTTCATTCGCTTGATATATTCATTATTCAGGACAGCTTTTTTATCTTTAAAGAAATATTGATATATCACATCTTGACTTCCACTTGGAAAATACGAAATAGAAACTGCTATTTTGATTTTTATTTTGCCGCTATCAACCAGCACAAGTAAATCATCGATTAAATTATTTAACCGAATATACTCATATATGCTGCTTTTAGACACATCAAACTCCTTCGCCAATATGTTTTGAGTGTATTCGTCCACTTTTGTCCACCCGGTGGACAAACTTCCGTATTTATCTTTTTTCAGATACTCATTACGAAGTACATACATTTTTGCTCGTTCCGACGGTAATATCTTATCTCTCTGTAACAGATTTGATTTGATGACTATATTGGCAGCCTCTGTATCGGTACACTTAATGATACGCACATCAGCCTCCGATTCACCATTGAACTTTAATGCTTCCATTCGTCTGTGACCGCTTAAGATTTCATATTTTCCTCCAAACCCAATTACTCGCACAAGAATTGGATTTAATAGTCCATTCTCTTTTATATCCTCCGCAAGCATTTCGATTTTTTTGTTGTCTTCCACCTTAAACGGATGCTTTGAATATGGCTCCGTATCAGATAGCTTTATTTTGACTATCGGTGTCTGCTCAAATTCTTCTTGATAGTCCATCTCTATATCACCTCTTTCCTGCTAAAATTTTAATAATGGCTATTATATGTTCTCTCTATGTTCCTCTCCAACGGACCATTTTGATTTCTCCTTTATCTTGCAATAAAAAAAGAACCTTAATTTCATTTTGAAATTAGGTTCTTAATAATATATATCTTGTTTTTTATCTATTCCCAATCAATCTTTGTAATCATCATAAAATTCTTTAAATGATATTTTGTGAAATTGAAATGGTTTGTCCTATTATTTTTATTAGGTTGTCCTTATGAGGTTGCATCGACCCACAACTTGTTCCAACAAAAAATGGCGTAGGTATGCGTTTTTTTACTTGTTGTTCTTACGAAGTAGTAGTCTTAAGCAAGCTCAAATCATACAAATAAGCGGTTACACATAGTTTCTTTAAAGCATTTTCCACACGCTCCATGTCCGGCGTCAAGCACAACCTTTATATCGGAACTTGAAAAGGTCTGTAACGTTTCATAATGTTTTATACCTATACCAATCGCAATACCCACAACCGCAAATAATACCGCTATCACAATATGTTTTCTTGTAAATATCATACTACCCCTCACCTTTCAAGTAAGAATAATACATTAATATGTGATAAACGGCATTGTTATACACAAAAACAGAGCAGACAAAACATTTCTATGCTTTATCTGCTCACATATTATTTTCCTTCCAAAACGTCTTGAAAAGTTATTTTAGACATTTCATCTGCCAAAACTTTTTGTACTTTGTACAGCTTACGCTGAACTTTACATATGCCGTTATTTTTGCACGACTCGGGATTTTCCATACATTTATTTATCGCAATTTTGCCGTCTATCGTTTCAATCACGTCTTTAAGAGTTATCTCCGACGGCTTTTTATTCAAAACATATCCGCCGTTTACACCTCTGTACGATTTAATTATTCCGGCTTGAACGATTTTTCGTAAAATTTTTAAAGTAAACCTATACGGAATATCGTTTTTTTCGGCAATCGCTTTTGCCTCTATCTGTCTGTTTTCATCAGCCAACATAGCAATAATTCTAAGTGCATAATCTGCCTCTCTCGTTATTTTCATTGCTTTTCTGCCCCCTGTCTGCTCTCCATAATTTCTAATATTTCCATAGCATACGAACGCGGAGTACGGCCGTGTATAACCTTGATTTTGTAATCGCAGTTATCATAAAACGGTTTTCTGTCGTCAAATCTTTTTTTGATGTTTTCAATGCTGTCCTGCTTTAAAAGCGGTCTTGTTTTTCTTGCTTCTTCAAGACGTTCCCGTATAACCGAAAAATCGGGCGACAGATTAAAAATAACACCTGTTTTTCTGAGATTTTCTATATTCTGTTCATTTAGTACAACGCCGCCGCCTGTTGCGATAACAACATTTTTCATTTCAGCCGCTTTTTTTATAACTTCACATTCAGTTTTTCTGAAATATTCTTCTCCGCACTTATCGAAAATTTCATTAATTGTAATTCCCTCTTGTTCCACAATCATATCGTCCGTATCAACAAGATTATACTTTGAAATTTCAGAAATAGCCTTGCTTATTTCGGTTTTACCCGTAGCCATAAAACCTGTAAGCACTATATTCATCTTCCGAAAACCTCCTTTTTGATTCTCTCACCTATATCGTCAGGAAGTTTTGTATCTGTAAATAATTCATATGCAATAATTCCTTGATATATTAGCATACCAAGTCCGTTTAGAATTTTTGCACCGCGTTTTTCCGCCTCTTGCAAAAACAATGTTTTGTCGGGATTGTATATCATATCGACCGCCGCCGTATTTTCGTTTATAAACGATAAATCGTTGATTTCTTCAATATTTTCAATCGGCATTACGTTTTCCTGCGGTTCCATACCTGCCGATGTTGTATTTATGACTATATCAAATTCAAGCTTATCTATTTCAGTATTAACCTCAAATCCCGTACTCTTCAAAATATCCTCTGCAAGCGTCTTAGCCTTGCTCTTAGTTCTGTTCACAACAGTTATGCTTTTCGGCTTATTGTCAATTAATCTTATAAGCGTAGGACGCACCACACCGCCTGCACCTATTATAAGTATTCTGCTGTTTTCGATTTCAATACCCGCTTTTGTAAGTGCCATACAAAAGCCGTCCGCGTCTGTATTATAGCCGTATAATTTACCGTCCCTGTTTACTACCGTATTTACCGAGCCAAGCTTTTTTGCACCGTCCGTTACAACGTCTATGTACTTCATAACTTCAACCTTATGCGGTGCTGTGACGTTAATTCCGCTTATTCCGAGTGCTCTCATACCGCCTATTGCGTCCTTCAAATCTTCGGGTTTTACGCACCATGCTCCGTAAACATAGTTGTTATGTACGGTTTCGGATATGAAGTTGTGCATATTAGGTGAAAACGTATGCTCAACAGGATATCCGATTATTCCAAGCTGTTTTGTGTGTCCGTTTATTTCAAACATTATTTTATCTCCATTCATAAAGTATATATGGTATTATACCATAATTATATGAATTTGAATAGACTATTTTTTCGATTTAGACCTAAAAATAATCGACACCAAGAAACCGAACACAAGTGCCGCCGCAATACCGCCCGATGCTGCAGTTAAACCGCCTGTGAATATTCCCAAAAAGCCTTTTTCCGAAACGGCTTTTTCCACGCCTTTGCAAAGATTATATCCAAAACCGGTCAGCGGAACAGTTGCACCGGCTCCTGCAAAATCAACCAACGGCTGATATATTTTTATAAGCTGTAAAAATACACCGACCACAACAAACGTAACCAAAATTCTTGCCGGAGTCAATTTGGTTTTATCTATCAAAATCTGACCAACCGCACATATAAGACCGCCTACTATAAATGCCTTTAAATAGTCCATTATTCTCCCTCCTAAATTTCTATCGCAACTGCGTGAGCGATTGCCGGAATACTCTCGCCCTGTTCTATAATCATAGGATTCATCAACGCACCAGTCGCCATAACAAGCACCTTACTTAGATTATGTCTTTTAAGTTCTCTGTACACATATCCGCAAAAAACACTGCCGCAGCAACCGCAACCGCTGCCGCCTGCGTGAACGTCCTGTTCCTCAATATCAAAAATCATTTTACCGCAGTCCTTATGCTTTGTTCGTATGTCAAAGCCTTCTTTCAGCATTAGCTCTACAAGAATATCCGAGCCGACAACACCCAAATCACCCGTAAGTATCATATCGTAATAATCGGGAGTTCTGTGTGTGTCGTTAAAATGTGCGATAAGCGTATCAATCGCCGCCGGTGCCATAGCCGCACCCATATTGCTTATATCCGTTACGCCTTTGTCTATTACTTTTCCCGTTGTGACGTGCGTTATTTTCGGACCTGTTCCCTTTGATGACAATATCGCACACCCTGCGCCCGTAACGGTCCATTGTGCCGACGGTGTACGCTGACCGCCGTATTCAAGCGGATTTCTGAACTGAATTTCCGATGAACAAAAATGGCTTGAAGTAAGGCACATTGCATAATCCGCAAATCCGGCACTGACAATCATACTTCCGATTGACATACTCTCAGTCATAGTTGAACACGCACCGTACAATCCCAAAAACGGTATATCAAAATCTCTGACGCTGTAATGTGCGCCCACGCACTGATTTAACAAATCACCTGCAAGAATGTAATCTATATCGCTTTGTTGTAATTTTGCTTTTTCAAGTGCTAAAAGTGCGGTCTTTTTTTGGAGCATACTCTCCGATTTTTCCCACGACTTTTCACCTAAAGTATCATCGTCAAGTATTACGTCAAATGTACTTTTAAGCGGTCCTTTTCCCTCTTTTTGACCCACTGTCGAGGCGGTTTCTATTATTATCGGCGGATTGTCAAACGTAACAGTCTGCCGTCCGAGTCTGTTATTCATATTATCATCTCCTTGTTTGTTAGTTTTCGTAAAAATACTTAATTTTATGCACAAAAAAATACACCTCTTAACATAGGTGTATTTTTGTTTGTCACCGATATTTTTTATACAGGATTGATTACCGACAATGCCGAATGTTCTTTGACGAAATGTTCTTCAAAACGTTTTTGAACATCTTCAAAAGTTATTGTCTTATACACATCATAGAAATTGAAATAATCAATATCCATAAACAACATCTGTAAAAATGTCACTGCATAATCTTCTACATCATTCTGTGAACGGATATATTCGCCCCAAACAACCTTTTTAATTCTCTCAAAATCTTCTTTTGAAAGGCCGTTCTTTCTTGTTTCTTCAACTTCGTTTATAACCGCCTCATACACTGCCTTAGGGTCACTGCTTTCACCGTCTATTGATGAATACGCATAATCAGGCTGCATTGTGTATTCAAGTGAAAATCTGTTGTTTATAAGTCCTTTTTCGTAAAGGCTCTTATAAAACTTTGAACTTCTTCCGAAAAGCATTTTTAAAATAATATTCGTTTCTATACTTTTCTTTAAAAGCTCATCACCGCCGAAACCGTTATTTGTATCTTTAAAACCTGTCATAAACAACGGCATTGCAACGCTCAAACTTTGTTCTGCGTAATGTTTTGCCACTTCATCAGGCTCTGTCGGATATACCTTTTTAATCTTCTCTTCAAACGGCTCATTCTTCTTTACACCGTTTTCAATAACCTTAGAAATCTTAACAGGGTCAACATTTCCGACAACAACTATCGACATATTTGACAAGTTATAAAATGTATCGTAGCACTTATACAAATATTCAGGCGTTATATGGCTTATACTTTCAACCGTACCTGCAATTTCTTTTTTAACAGGGTGTTCTTTGTACAGGCAGTTCAGAAAATTAAAGAACAACTTCCAGCTTCCGCTGTCGTCATACATTCTTATTTCCTGTCCGATAATACCCTGTTCCTTTTGTACGCTTTCCTCCGTAAAATACGGACTTTGAACATAGTCCATAAGCGTTTCGATATTTTCTTCGATATTAGACGTTGCCGAGAACAGATACGCCGTTATATTAAATGATGTAAACGCATTTGCATTGCCGCCGTACTTTGAAAATTTATCAAATACATTACTGCCGTCCGGCTGGTCGAACATTTTATGTTCAAGATAATGTGCTATACCGTCAGGTACTTCCGTAAGCTCACTCTCACCCGGTACGACGAACTTTGAATCGACAGAGCCGTATCTTGTACCGAATATTGCATACGTTTTGCTGTAATCTTTTTTAGGAATTATATATATTCCGAGTCCTGAAGAATGTGTTGTGTAATACAGTTCCTCACCTGTTTTGTCATTTTTTCTGTACTGCAATTCCATTACGCATCCTCCTTTCCCGTTAAGAAATACACTGTTTCAAGTTTAACGTTTTTAAACACTCTTGCAGCGTCCTCCATCGTTATCTTGCTTATCTTTTCTTTAAGCGTGTCTATATCATAATCAGTTCCGACTATTTTCTGTCCCAAATAGAATGACTGCAACATATCTTGGTCGTCCTTGTATGATTCAAGTGAATTTATAATCGCATTAATGCTTGACTCATATTCAAGCTGTGATATTTCGCCGTTTTTAACATTCTCAAGCTGAACAAGTATTTCGTCATATGCCTTTTGGAAATTCTTGAATTCAATACCTGCATTTACAAACAAAGCACCCTTGTTTTTGTCAAGACTGCCCGAAGCATAATAGCACAGGCTAAGCTTTTCACGCACATTGTTAAACAACTTCGAGTGAGCGCCGCCGCCGAATATACTGTTTGCAACCATCAATGCAGGATAATCGCTGTCTGCAGGCTTTATGCCTGTTGAAAATCCCATACAAAGTTTGCCTTGTACAACGTCCATTTTATCAGTAACGTTTTTAACTTCGTTTTTCGGAACATATATTTCCGTCTTAGGAATATCCGCATTCTTAAACGCAATTTTGCCTGTGTATTTCTTTATCTTTTCGGCAAGTGCATTTGCGTCCGCATCACCGCATATATAAATATCAATAACAGATGATGTAATAATATTCTCATAATGCTTTTTCAAATTGTCGGCAGTTATTTTATCAATACCCTCTTGTGTACCTAGTTTTGAAATTGCATAATTTTCACCCTCAAACATTGTTTCGATACAGCGTTCTACAGCATACTGACGCTTATCGTTCATCATTGCCATTATTCTGTCTTTTGCGTTTTTCTTTTCCTGTTCAACAATTTCATCGCTGAATGAAGTTGATTCAAACATTATTGAAAGCATAAGGTCAATAACGCTGTCACAAAGTTTTTCACCGTTCGGTGCATATTTATCGGAAATTGTTTCAAATGCAACGTGCAAAATATGGTCGTCACCGCGTTTTAAAACTCCGACACCTATTCCGGCACCGTACAGATTCTCAAGATACTTTGAAATTGCCTCACTGTCACTGCAAAGTCTGCAGCCTCTTTTAAGTACATAAGGCAAAAGTGCGTTAAGCGACGATTCTTCTTCATTTAAATCTCTGTGAATATATACGTCAATCGTAGTTGTTTTCAACTTCGTCATAGGTATATAATACAGATTTATATTTGAATTTATATTAATACTTTTCATTCCGTTTCTCCTTTACTGTTTTTAATATATTTTACCCCAAAATAAACCATATGTCAATCATCAAAAATCCTCAAAAATTACATCTATGATGTGATTTTTAGAACTGTCAACGAACTTAAACATAGCTTTCTATATCCCTTAATGTCATATCTCGGTGCAGTGCAAGATTAATTCCGTTTGCAACTGTTTTAGCCGTTCTTTCGATTACGAGGTCAATATCCTTTGTCGTAACCATAAGCGGTGCAAGCTCTTTTGGTATTTCAACCTTTGATATTGTTGCGGCGTCTATAACGGTCGGTACACCTATCGCAATCACCTTTGCACCAATCGTTTCTTCATTAAGACATTCTCTGTTATTTCCCACACCGGCACCCGGTTGAATACCTGTATCCGATATTTGTACAGTGGTCGAAACACGTCTTATATCCGCCGCCGCCATTGCGTCAACGGCGATAATAAGATTCGGTTTCACCTTTTCGCTTACCGCCTTGATAATCTCAGCAGTTTCAATGCCTGTTGTTCCGAGAACTCCGGGTATCAACGCACATACACCGCTTATATTATCATCAAAAAAATCTTTCATATTCTGTTTTATATGATGTGTCACCAACAGCCTTGACACCACTTCCGTACCGAGTGCGTCAGGCGTTATGTCACGGTTTCCGAGTCCTACGACAAGTGTAAGGCTGTCACTTTTTATATCGGCCATTTTACGAATTTCCTCCGAAATAAGAGTGCATACCCTTTCGTATATATCAATACTGTATTTCAAATTCGGCGACTCAATCGTTATATAATTGCCTATCGCCTTGCCGAGTGCCTTACTTCCGTTTTCGTTTGTTATTTCTATATTCGTAACGGTTATTCCGTCCTCTGTACGCACATCGGATATAACACCGTCTATTTCCGTTGCATTTTTCGCCTCACGTCTGCTGAGTTCGTGTGCCTCCACCGCCAAGTCTGTTCTGATATTCTGCATTTATACAATCTCCTTTTTTCATCTATCTTTTGAAAAAACAGAGATTATTATACAAAAAAGAGCGATACGGTTGTATCGCTCATCTTTTCGATTATTTTCCAAGTGCATTGTCTATGTCTGTTTTTAGTTTATCCTTGTCACTGCACTTAAATTCAATAGCCGAGATATTGTTTGATGTATCAAGCATAATAAGTGCAGGAGTTTGGTCTTTTACCAATGAGAAGTTTTCAAGTGCCTCAGGATTTTCGTCAACATTTACAAGTTGAAAGTTGATTTTGTCCTTATATTCGTTTTCAAGTTCAGTGTACATTGTGTTTGTTGCGTCAAAGTTATCGTCCGCATTTGCCACAAAGTACATAAATGTAGGAGTTACCTTTTCTGTGCTTTCTGTTTGTGTTGTGTCTGTGCCTGAATTATTTGTACTTCCGCAGCCTGCAATCATTCCGACTGCCATAACGGCTGACATTGCCAATGCTATAATTTTCTTTTTACTCATCATCATTCTCACCTTTCAATTTATCTTTCATTATATCTAAAGCACGATTTGCTATTTTATTATAGCGTTCGGCTTTATTTCTTATTCTTTCGTTAAGTCCGTCTATAATGCCGAAATTCGCATTCATAGGCTGGAACTTTGTATTTGCAGAATTTGAAATATAAAGCGGTAATGCACCGATACAAGTTTTTGAATCCGGTTCAAACATATCTTTTCCGTTAAGCATAGCCGCCATATTATATCCGGCAAGTATTCCGCTTGACGCCGACTCAACATAACCTTCGACACCCGTTATCTGTCCCGCAAAAAATACTTTCGGGTACTTCTTCATTTGATAATACTTATTTAAAAGCGTCGGAGAATTTATATAAGTGTTTCTGTGCATAACTCCGTAACGCACAAATTCAGCATTTTCAAGTCCCGGAATCATTGAGAACACGCGTTTTTGCTCTCCCCATTTCAAATTCGTCTGAAAACCGACAAGGTTATAGAGCGTACCCTCTTTATTATCCTGTCTTAACTGAACAACCGCATATGCATCGTCCTTGCCCGTCTTTGGATTGACAAGACCGACAGGCTTTAACGGTCCGAACACAAGCGTCTGTTCACCTCTTTTTGCCATAACCTCAACAGGCATACAGCCCTCAAAAACCTTTTGATTTTCAAATTCTTTAAGCGGTGCTGTTTCAGCCGTGATAAGCTCGTTATAAAAAGCGGTATATTCCTCTTTTGTCATCGGACAGTTGATATAATCGGCAGTACCTTTATCGTATCTTGCCGCTTTGAAAACTTTGTCTTTGTCAATACTTTCTTCCGTCACAATCGGTGCGGCTGCGTCATAAAAGTACAATTCGTCCGAACCTGTAATTTTCTTTATTTCATCGGCAAGTCCGTCTGAAGTAAGCGGACCTGTTGCGATTATTGTATATTCATCAGGATTGATTTCCGTAACTTCTTCATTAAATACGGTTACACTCGGATGATTTTTAATTTTTTCCGTTATATGCTTTGCAAAAACATCTCTGTCAACCGCCAAAGCACCGCCCGCGGGTACACGGCTTATATCAGCCGCCTCCATCATAACCGAATCAAACATACGCATTTCTTCTTTTAAAAGACCGCACGCATTTTCAATTCTGTCAGCCTTCAAAGAGTTTGAACAAACAAGTTCCGCAAAATTTTCATTTGAATGTGCCGGTGAATACTTTACCGGTTTCATTTCGTAAAGGTCAACGTCAATTCCCTGCTTTACAAGCTGCCATACCGCCTCACAACCGGCAAGTCCGGCTCCTATAACTTTTACTTTCACTTCTTTTCGTCCTTTAACTTTCTCTCATATTTGCAATCTTCATTATAGCAGAAAATCTTACCGTTTCTGCCTTGCTTTTTAAGGAGCAAGCCGCCGCACTGCGGACAAGCCTCGTCCTTAACAGGCATATCCCATACCATAAAGTCACACTTCGGCGAATGTTCACAACCGTAGTAAACCTTACCTCTCCTTGACTTTTTAACAAGTATTTCACCGCCGCACTTAGGGCATTTCGCACCTGTTTCTTCACGGATAGCCTTTGTATTTTTACATTCGGGATAACCCGGACAAGCCAAGAATTTACCGAATTTACTCAGCTTGTACACCATTTTTCTTCCGCACTTTTCACATACGACATCCGATTCTTCGTCTTTAATCTGAATTTTTTCGATGTTCTTCTGTGCCTTTTCAAGTGTATCCTTAAATGACGGATAAAAATCGTTAATCAGCTTTTTCCAATTCAATTCGCCTTCTTCAACGCTGTCAAGCTCTTTTTCCATATCAGCCGTAAATTCAACGTCCACAATATCCGAAAAGTTATTTTTCATAATTTCCGACGTAACAAATCCAAGCTCTGTCGGAACAAGCTGTTTCTTACTTCTTACGACATATCCTCTTGACACGATTGTTGAAATGGTCGGTGCGTACGTTGACGGTCTGCCTATGCCGTTTTCTTCAAGCTCCTTGATAAGCGTAGCGTCCGAATATCTTGCGGGAGGTTGAGTAAAGTGTTGCTTTTCCTCCGAACTTTTAAGTGTAACGGTTTGATTTTCTTCAAGGTTAGGAAGCATTTTTTCTTTCTTTTCCTTGTTGTCCGTTGACTCAACGTACACCGTCATATAACCCTTAAACTTTATGTTTGAACCGCTTGCCTTAAATGTATGACCGTTTGCGTCAATAGTTACCTGCATTGTGTCATATACCGCACTTGTCATCTGACTTGCGGCAAATCGTTCCCAAATAAGCTTATAAAGTCTGTATTGGTCGTTTGTAAGTTTATCCTTAATATCAATCGGCTTTATGTTTATTGAAGTCGGTCTGATAGCCTCATGGGCGTCCTGTGCATTCTTTTTTGTCTTGTATTGCTTTGCCTTTACATATTCGCTTCCGTAATTTTCGGTCAAATATGCAACCGCCTCTTTTTGTGCGTCGTCGGCAATTCTTAGCGAATCTGTTCTCATATACGTTATAAGACCTATCGTTCCTATCTTTCCACCGAGGTTAATACCTTCGTAAAGAGTTTGTGCAATCTGCATTGTTTTTGCCGCTTGGAAATTATACTTTCTTGACGCGTCCTGCTGCAGAGTACTTGTCGTAAACGGCGGTTGAGGATTACGCTTTTGCTGACCTCTTTTAACCTTTTCTATAACAAAATCGGCATTTGCTATTGCGTCCGAAACTTTCTTTGTTTCTTCGGCATTGTTTAGCTTTACTTCTTTGCCCTTTTCACCGTAATATTTTGCATTAAAATCCTTTTTACTTTTCGGATCATGCAAAACCGTTTCGATTGACCAATATTCCTGAGGAGTAAAGTTTTCGATTTCTTCTTCCCTGTCACATATAAGCTTTGTCGCAACAGACTGTACACGACCGGCACTAAGTCCTCTTTTAACCTTTTCCCAAAGAATAGGACTGATTGTATAACCCACAATTCTGTCAAGCACACGTCTTGCCTGTTGTGCGTCAACAAGGTCCATATCAATCTTTCTCGGCTGTTTTATGGCCGCCTTAACGGCTGTTTTTGTAATTTCGTTAAACGTTACACGGCAATTTGACTCGGGGTCTATTTTAAGTGCCTCCGCCAAATGCCAGCTTATTGCCTCACCCTCGCGGTCCGGGTCAGTTGCGAGATAAACTACATCGGCTTTTTTAGCCTCTTTTTTCAGTTGTGTAAGCAGCTGTCCTTTACCGCGTATTGTTATATATTTCGGTGTGTAATCATTTTCAAAGTCTATACCCATTTGACTTTTCGGAAGGTCGATTATATGCCCCATAGACGCCATAACTGTATAGTCCTTGCCAAGATATTTTTTTATTGTCCCCGCTTTTGCCGGTGACTCCACTATTAACAGCTTTTTCGTTGCCATATAATTTCCTCCGTATCTATAATTTCAGTTGATATTTACTTCCGGGAAGTTTCTTAACCAATCCCTTGACTTCAAGCATTATAAGCTTTGTATTTATTTCGCTTACGTTTCTTTTCAGTTCTCTTGAAATTTCATCTATCTGCATATCGCTTTTCTTTAATATATCTATTATCTGTTTTTCAAATTCATTCAGTTTGCTGTATTTACTGTCATCAACAGTTTTTTGTATCGGCTCACTTTTTACCTTTTTAGGTATAACTTTTTCGGCATATGGATATTCGCTTATTATATCCGCTGCGCCGTTTATCAGTTTTGCACCCTGTTGAATGATTTTGTTCGTTCCCAAGGAATTTGTATCTGTAATATTTCTCGGTACCGCAAATACATCTCTGTCATTTTCAAGTGCATATTTTGCTGTTATAAGCGCGCCGCTCTTTTCCGGTGCTTCCGTTACGAGTATTCCGCGTGACAGTCCGGCTATAATTCTGTTCCTTGCAGGAAAATGATTTCTTACAGGCGGTGTACCGGGTGCGTATTCTGATATTATACAACCTTTTTCGGTAATTGCTTTGACAAGTTCAACATTTTCCGACGGATACACTATATCAAGTCCGCTGCCGACAACACCGACTGCCACTCCGCCGACATCAAGCGTTGCCCACGCACCGACCGTATCAATACCTCTTGCCAGTCCGCCGACAGTCACCACACCGTATTGTGCCAATTCGCGGCATATCCTGTCCGTCACAACACGTCCGTATTCCGACGAATTTCGTGTACCCACAACGCCTATTGTAAGCACCTTATCAAGCTCCAACACCTTGCCCTGTACATACAAGACATACGGCGGACTTGATATATTCTTTAATATTTGCGGATAGCTTTCACTGTCGTAAACCAATATTTTCTGATTTAATTTTGCGGTTTGTTCAAGTATTTTTTCTGCTTTGGATAAATCCTTGTCTGCAAGACTTGATTTTATTTTGTCACTCAAACCGTATATATTATTGAAGTTTTTTGAAAAATATATTTCTTCAACAGTTTTAAAATACTCTAAAAGCACTTTAATTTTTGATGGCGTAACACCGTATTTAGTTGTAAGCCATAACCAATAAAGTATATGTTCCATCAATCCACCACCTAAAATACATATGTTACATTACTACAAATCTCAAAAATTGTCAAGACCTTTGGCGAACAAGTTCGTACATTAATATTGCCGCCGCAACTCCCGCATTTAGCGATTCGGCTTTCCCCAAAATCGGAATTTTAACGCATTGACACATTTTCTGAACATCTTCCGATATTCCGTTTGCCTCATTTCCTACTATTATAATAGTAGGTTTTTTCATATCCGCACTGCGGTAATCTATTGTATTGTCACCAAGTGCACCGCCGATAAGCTGAAAACCGCTGTTTTTGTATTCGCTGAGTTTTTCATATGACACACCTGTCACAACTTTCATATTAAAAAACGAACCCATACTTGAACGCACCGTTTTCGGACTGTATAAATCAACGCACCCATCCGACAACAACACTCCGTCAAATCCTGCCGCATCAGCCGTTCTGATTATCGTTCCGAGATTACCCGGGTCATTTATACAGTCGCAATATATATACGATTTTTCCGTGTTTGGTGTAAAATCGGTTTCATCTTCGATTTTCACAACCGCAAGTATGCCCTGCGGTGCTTTTGTATCGCACATTTTCATAAATACGTCGTCTTGTACCTTGTATAATGAAATATCTTTCGGATATTTGAATTTTTCGTTTTCAAAAAAACTGTCCGATACATATAGTGCCGTTATCTCCCTTTCGGAATTTAATGCGTCCGATACCGATTTTATTCCTTCTATTGTATACTCACCGTATTTCTGCCTTGATTTTTTCTGCGACAGCGATTTTACATATTTGCATTTATTGTTTGATGAAGAAGTAATCTCTAACATAAATCATTTCCTTATCTATTCTATATAAGTATTTTCAACTAATTATATACCCTTTTTTTGAAATTGGCAACAATTAATTTAAGTAACAAAAAAAATTCGTGCAACGTATTATACCATAAGAACTTTTAAGGAGATGATTTTAGTGGAAACAAATGTACTGTTCGCGCTGTCGCTGACGGTTATGGCAGGACTTGCAACCGGAATCGGCAGTATAATAGCATTGTTTGCAAAAACCACAAATACAAAATTTCTCGCCGGCTCGCTCGGATTTTCAGCCGGAGTAATGATATACGTTTCAATGATTGAAATTTTTCAGAAGTCACGCACATATATCGCGTCAGCTACAAATGACACTGTGGGATATTATATCGCGGTAGTATCATTCTTTGTCGGAATACTTCTTATCGGACTTATAGACTACTTTGTGCCGTCAACAGAGGGTGATATAGGTAATCTGACCGAAAACGAAACCCGCTCGATTGCCCTAAAACGTATGGGATTTATGACAGCCCTCGCAATCGGCATACATAACTTCCCCGAAGGCCTCGCAACCTTCACCTCCGCCCTAAAAGACCCCCATCTTGGGCTTGCCATAGCTGTATAGATAACAACAAGATACCCAACCAAAAAAGAACATAAGTATTTTGCCTATGTTCTTTCTTAATTTGTATAGGTTATTCTTGAATAAAATCATCAATCACATCTTGCAAATGACAGGGTGACAATCCGTATTTGTTCAGCCTGTCTATCAGCTCCGTCACTTCTTCCTTATTCGGCGATACATCTTTGACAGACACTTCATTTTAAATTCCTCCTTTAAACGCAAAAAAGCACTCAAATTAATGAGTGCTGTTATAAATGTAACTTTGAATTTTGTTAATTAGTTCAACGACTTTACTATGAAAATCTCGAATATCATCTATTGTGTATTTTTTTCCCGAATCGTGTGATAATTCATTCGCTTTAATAATCAAATTGTTTTCTATTTCAATATTCAATTTATCTTTTATTTTCTTACGCAAGTCACCCAACTCAATAAATCCATACTTTTGTTCTATTTCTATCGGAATATTCATAATTACACAAAAATGTTTCAATGCAAATTCCATAATATTTCTTATTATGTTACCTTTTGAAAAAAGTTCATCTCTATCTGCGATTTCATTCCTTAATGCAGATTTTACTTTTTCCAGTCTATTATTTATTTCATTTATAGTGTGAAGTAATAACAACCTCTTTGATATGTCAACATTCGGAATATTTTCTTTTGGTTGTATAACACAAGCATAATATGGCAAATTGTTAGCTATACATTCTATCTTAATTAAATTCTCTGGATTACCTTCCCAAAATGTATATCGTGCATAAAGTTCATCGGTACAATCCTCAATTTCTATAATCTCATTTTTACCAACAATCTTTTTTCTTAATTCTTTTTTGCTTACCACATTTGATTGTATTAGTATAAAAATATGATTTCCATTTTTAATAAATTTAATCTTATTTATATCTATTGCCATATATTCATAAGTACAATAGCCACTGGTATACCAAATGAGTCTTTCAAACTCTTCCAATTCATGATTCAAATTTTTTATCCTATATTTGTTATTATCCAACCAATAGAATTTGAAAATCGAATTAGCTTTATCATATTCAACTTTTATTACCTCATCAAAATTTATATGAGAATAATGGTCTAGTACAATATAGTGCTTGCTTTTTTCTACTAATTCAGTAAAAAACGAATATATGGTTTCTGCATCATCAATTTCACTAGGAGAACCATACTTTTCCCATATATCTATAAATAATTGTTCACTTGTTTCATAATTTTTCATAAATTGCTCCAACACCTTAAATTTAATAATAAAATTATATCATAAATCACCCACTTTTGTCTATTGATAAAATATAGAAATTTTGTATGTGCTTTTATTCACTGTTAATATCTATTGTTTTCTCATTTTTCGACAAGTGCCTCAAGGTCGTTTTCATCACTATATAATACAATATATACTGTTTAATTACGATATTGTTTGATATTTTGTAAATCGTAAGTAAAAAAAATAAGAGGTGGCAAAATGCCACCCCTCAAAAAAAATCATTTATTATACAATCCGCAACGATATTCACGTACAATAGCACGTAAATCTTTGTAGGACAAGCCAAGACAACCATCTTCATCGCCCTGTATCGCTCCGCAATCCATTGCCGCTTGTACCGCAGGACGTGCCCACGACGGCATATTGTCATCATTGAAATCGTACACCATTGTAGTTTGAACTACATTCACCAACTGTTTGTTGATGTTTTTTAAATCGGCAATTTCCGCCGCCTGTTTCTCTATTAATGATTTTAGTTCATTGTACTGTTCCATTGTCAGTCCCTCCTCATTTCTTAAAATCGCCTTAACCTTTTCTTTGAATG